>Ga0115012_10000084_pt1 | contig 53690 bp, 31 predicted proteins | sample TroAtlMetagenome_FD_88706 | JGI IMG/M metagenome (GOLD analysis project Ga0115012, IMG submission 88706) | Marine eukaryotic phytoplankton communities from Atlantic Ocean - Tropical Atlantic ANT10 Metagenome | ecosystem: Environmental > Aquatic > Marine > Oceanic | place: Tropical Atlantic... | reverse complement strand
ATATATTCATAGTAAATTATTTTTTATCTGAGTGAGTCCATCCGCCCACTTTATATTTCTTTTTAGTCTTTTTCTTTTTTCCTTTAACTGAACCTCCCTTGCCATATGCAGGTTGATCTTCACCTACATATGATACTTTTCCACCTTCTTGCATCTTCATCATTCCTACTAAGTCTTTTATTTTATTTAGCATTGTTAAATTTTTAATGATTACACATATTTATCTACCCTGACCCCTATACTTTTTAAAATATAATTTGCTTCCTTTCTGATTAGACTGTTTAGTCTTAGAATGGATGCCTGGTCTTCTCTTTCTGCTAGGTTTAGCGTAAGGTCTAAGTATTACTCTAGCCATTTTTCTTTGGTCTACCTCTACGTTTCTTACCTGTAGCAGCATCATCTAGATCACCTATCTGATTGCCTACTTCTTTTATAGCGTCAGCTACATCTGCAAGTTCTTGTGCAGTAAGCTTATACCTTTTCTTTATTTCTTTAACTGTGGCTACGGCTTTCTCATCAATATCTGTTTTTGACCATACCCAGTTCCACCCTTTTTTTAAAGAGAAGTTCCAAATGCCACTTAAAATTTTCTTAAACATAATTAAATCGTTATTGGTTATATAATTAATATACAAAAATTATGTCGTTATTACAATTAACAGTATATTTGTTTCGGGTATACCCCTTTATTTAATATACAAAAACCAAAATCAAATGAACACAATTTCAAAAAATGAAAATAGATTAGGAGTACACTGTAATGTGCTACCTAATGAAACCTTAATCGGTTTCAAAACAATCAACTGTACTATCAAATGTGAAGATGAAAAATTCAGACCTTTCTATGGTTTAGAAATAGGTTTTTTATTTTTTACAATACAGATTACATACGTTAGTTGGAAAGTATAAAAAAAACTTGTAAGGCATAATTTATTTTTATAAATTATATTAGTGAATAGTCCAGAAGTATGTAGTATTCTAACTACATGCTTCTTTTTGTCTTCATCCCTTAAACACATTATTATGAACGGAAACATTTTCATGCCTAGAACAAATATATTGCCTTATGAATACCCTCAATTATTAGCATATAAAGATGCCATTAGACACTCTTATTGGATTGATACAGAATTTAATTTTACTGAAGACATACAAGACTTTAAAGTAAACATTAATGATCAAGAACGTGAAGTGATTAAAAAAACTATGCTAGCAATAGCACAGATAGAAGTTAATGTAAAAACTTTTTGGGGTGACTTATATAAAAGAATGCCTATAACAGAAATAGGTGATGTAGGATTTACATTTGCAGAGTCTGAAGTTAGACACAAAGACGCATATGCAAGATTGCTTAGAATCCTAGGATTAGAAAATGAATTTAAAACTGTGGTAGAAATACCAGCCATAGAAGGAAGAATCAAATACTTAAAAAAGTACTTAGATGGTACAAGATCTAGAGATGATAAAATGTATACTAAGTCTGTTTTATTATTCTCACTCTTCATAGAGCATGTTAGTTTGTTTAGTCAGTTTTTAATAATGATGTCTTTTAACAAAGAAAAAAGTATACTCAAAGGTATATCAAATGTTGTTGAAGCAACTAGTAAAGAAGAAGATATACATGGTAACTTTGGTGCTGAAATTATTAATATTATTAAAAAAGAAAACCCAGAGTGGTTTGATGAAAAGTTTAATAATCTTATATATTCTGCATGTAAAAAAGCATACAAAGCAGAGTGTGGTATATTAGACTGGATTTTTGAATCAGGTGAATTAAGCTTTTTACCAAAAGATGTGATTAAAAATTTTATTAAAAATAGATTTAATAACTCACTAAAGAAAATAGGAATGGTTCCTTTGTTTGATGTAGATAAACAAATGTTAAAAGAAACAAAATGGTTTGAGGTAGAAATGAAATCTACAAAAGAAGGAGACTTCTTCTACAAGAAGCAGATAGATTATAATAAGAAAAGTAAAAGTATAACAGTAAATGATTTATTTTAATGGACTATAGCAAATATTATTGGCTTAATGAAGATAGCCGCAAGTTTTTATCAAGAGGATATATATCAGAAGAACCAGAACAAAGAATAAAAGACATAGCAAATACTGCAGAGAAGTATTTACATATGCCAGGCTTTGCACAAAAGTTTGAGCACTATATGTCTTTGGGTTATTATAGTTTATCTACACCTGTATGGATTAATTTTGGTAAACAAAAAGGATTACCTATTAGTTGTTATGGTTCTAACATAGATGATAACTTAGATAGTATTTTAAATGCTGGGCGTGAGATAGGTATGATGTCTAAGTATGGTGGAGGAACAAGTGCATACTTAGGTAATATAAGACCAAGAGGCGCTGTAATATCTACAGGAGGATTAGCTGATGGACCTGTACACTATGCAAAGATCTATGATACTGTTGTAGATGTATGTAAACAATCTGAGGCAAGAAGAGGTGCTTGTGCTGTCTATTTACCTATTGAACATCCAGATGCCGCAGACTTCCTAGATATTGGAACTGAGGGAAACCCAATACAAAACTTACAATATGGTATAACAGTCACTGATAAATGGCTAAATGAAATGAAGGAAGGTGATTTAGATAAGCGTGCGCTATGGGCTAAAGTAATTCAAAGAAGAAATGAATTTGGTTTTCCATACATAATGTTTAAAGATAACTCCAATAACAATAGTCCATACAAAGAACTAGGCATGGAGATCACAGCATCTAACTTATGTTCTGAAATACAACTACCTACTGATAGTTACAATTCTTTTGTATGTTGTTTAGGTTCTATAAATCTATTACATTGGGATGAAATAATTAAAACGGATGCCGTAGAAACTTATGTGTTCTTTTTAAATGCAGTAATGAATGAGTTTATTGCAAAAGCAGAAGTTAAAGCAGGCCTTAAAAGAGCTTATACCTTTGCTAAAAAACATAGAGCTATAGGATTAGGCGTCCTAGGATACCACAGTTTATTACAATCTAAACTTATAGAGTTTGAATCAATGGAGGCTAAAGGTTTAAACAATCAGATATTTAAATATTTAAATGAAGCGTCTGAGTCAGCATCTAGATACTTAGCAGAAGAAAAAGGATATGAGTGTATTAGAGAAGGATATGCTAATACTACACTTATGGCTATAGCTCCCACTAAATCAAGCAGTTTCATACATGGTGCTGTATCTATGGGCATTGAGCCAATCAAATCTAATTACTTTATAAAAGATTTAGCTAAATCTAAAACTATTTATAAAAATCCTTTCTTAAAAGAAGAGTTAGCTAAATATGATATGGATAATGATGATGTCTGGGATAGTATATTAAAGAAAGATGGATCAGTTCAACACTTAAACTTTCCTTCTAAGGAGGTTTTTAAGTCATTTATAGAAATTTCACCTAAAGAAATTATTATACAAGCAGCTCAAAGACAAAAATATTTAGATCAATCACAATCATTAAACCTTATGATACACCCTAGTGTACCTGCAAAAGATTTAAACCAATTATATCTAAGTGCCTGGGAACTAGGAGTTAAGACATTATATTATCAGTTTAGTCAAAGTTCAGCACAAGCATTCTCTAGAAATATTCTAGAATGTGCAAGTTGTGAGGGATAAATTTTGCTAATTTAAACACTTCTTCGTATATTATATTATAAACCAACATGAATAAACCAACCTTAAGTTAAACCTATTTTTAACTATAGGGATTGAAAGCAATTATATTTTTAATATTATTTATGATGGTCTCCAATTTAAATGCTCAAATAGCAGAGGACAAAAAGAAACACTTTATAGCAGGCGCTACAATAAGTGGACTAACTTATTCTCTTGCTAAAGAAAAACTGGGTGATCCAAACAAAGCTTTGTTATGTAGTATAGGAGCTGGCATTCTTGCTGGTATTGCAAAAGAAACATTAGATTCTACACAACCAGGAAATAACTTTGACAAAAAAGATTTACTTGCAACTACTTTAGGTAGTATTTCAATTTCTTTGACTATTAATTTGTTTGACAAAAAAATAAAAACAAAAAAATAATATGAAAAAGATAATACTACTTTTAGTAACCTTATTATTTGCCTTCTCATCTACAGCTCAAGAGAAAGAAAAAGGTAAATTCTTCAAGTCATTATATAAAGACTTTTTAAAATACGGAACAGTTTATGCTGGCGGAGATATCCGTAGCCCATATGAATCAGAAAGGAGAGACTTCTTTGTAGAGAGACCTGCAGACGGTGATCTCTATGCTATACCACGTGTTATAGATGTAACAGAATATTTTGATTTTGATTACAGATGGAGTTTTGGTATCAGAAAATTAGCACGTTTTAGCTATGAAAGAAAGCCAAGAAACTGGTATGATGGTACAGAACAACAACTAGCATTTACTGCACCTAGCTCAGCATTAACTGGATTAGAGTATCAATTTGATGTTGGTAAAGAAAGAAGCAGAGGAGAAGTATTTGAAAACCATAGGTTCTTTGTAAAACACACTGGTAAATATCACATTGTAAAAGCTGAGTCAAGACAAGTTGGAAAAATAAATCTTGATTATAAATCTGCAGAAGTAAGAGCAAGATTACCTATTGGAAAGAAATTTAGTATATCAGCCGGTGCTATCTACCGTACTCATGAGCGTGCTTATGGATATAATCCTATTGAAATTTGGTTAAATGAAACTGAAACTTGGACTAACCCTACTACAGGAGAAGTTATTGAGTATCCTGCTAACCCTTGGTACTCATTAGGATTTGAATATGGATATAGTGATCACTACACTACTTATACAGATGTTAATACTGGAGAAGTACTTAATGATTGGATATGGAGAGATCCAGATGGAAACATTGTAGCTTACTCAGATTTAGATTTTAGGAATACAGTATTTAGAGATCTTATTAATAGATATAACAATGAACAATGGGATCTTATTGATGCATTTGCAGAAGTAGCACCTATTGTAGGTATGGACTTTTACCATTATAAAAATAATTTCTGGCTGCATGCATATGCAAACTACATATTACCTTACCATAAATATGTAAAAGGAGATGAAGACTTTAGTTATTTAAATAGAAATAACTGGGGAAAAGGTGGACTTGTAGAAGATGCTGAATTAGAACAGTGGGATGATTATTCTGCTGGTGTTAACTTTGGTTGGAAACTAAGCAAACAACTTGGTGTTTTCTTTGAGGGTGAATATACAAAATTATGGGATAGTGAATTATTCCAAGGAAGTGTAGGACTTAATTTTTCATTTAAATAAAAATAAAAAACTATGGCACAACAAATTGGGGAGGATACTAAAGTAACGCTTGATCTTAAAACTATTGGAATGATAGTAGCATTCGTTGTTACTCTAGCAGGTATGTGGTTTACATTACAAGCAGATATAGCTTATGCAGCAACTCAACCAGAACCTGTTATTGAAAGAGTAGAATATGATCTTAAAGATGAGCTTATAAGACAAACAATAATGGATACTCAGGAGGATGTTGATATGATTTTAGAAAAGATGGAGAAGATAGAAGAGCGTCTTTATGACCTATCCAAAAATTAATTCCATATGAAAAAACTACTATTAGTTTTAATGCTTACAATTCCTTGTTTAGGATTTTCTCAAGAGTGGGCAGATGATTCAAATATAGAAGATATAATAGCTGGTAAGAATGCTTTTGGTGAGAATGAACCTTTAGTTATTGTAGAATTCTGGGCTAAATTTAATGATGCTAATGCTTTTTCTGATTGGGAAAGTATTAATATACCTTATATAAGAGTTGATATATCAAAAGCTCCTAATGCAAAAAAGAAATACAGAGTACGTATGGCACCCACAATAATTCTTTTTAATGAAGGATTTAAAGAAATAACGTGGAAAGCAGGATTAGATTTAGAGTGCCCTGTAACATTGGATGAAATAAAAGAAGCAATCCAAGAAGTTAATCAAGCGTCACAGTTTTAAATTTACAATCATGAAAAAATTATTATTATTATTTACTTTACTTCTAATATTAGGATGTGAAAAGGAAGAAGTCACACCAGAACTAGAAGAACTTTTTGAGATATCATTAGATGGAGTTGCATTTGACCCATATGAAAGATATTCAGTAATCAACACGTTCGGTGCTGTTAAGGATGTTGATGGCTTTAGAAGAAAAATCTTTGTACTTTATCTTCAAATAGATGATGGGCCTCCTAGATTAGATAGACAACACTTTGCTTTATATACTTATGACTTAGAAGGTGATATGGATGATGATTTATTAGATACTGGAATATATGATCATGAAGGTACAGATGATAAGTTAGCTGGATTAGAAATTATAGGAGAAAATGATTATGTCAACTGGGCTTATGTTGAAGTACAATCAGTGGTTGACGGTAGAATAAACTTTGAAGGAAGTGGTGAATTTTACAATCCTTATATTGACCAAGTACAAATAGCAGAATTTAAAGTAGAAAATATGATCATAGGAATAGATATAGAAGCTACTCCTTATGGATATTTAATTAACTAAACAATATGAAATTAAAACATCCTTATAATATAATAACTGTTTTTATAGCCTTTATGCTTTTTATGTTATTAGTTGCTGTAAGCGGTTGTACTGTATACAAAACACCTAAACCTAATATTACACATGTGTTAGCTATAACTGCAGAGGGAGATACATTAAAATTACCTATTGATGTTATAAGGCCTATATACAACTATAATACTTATCCTACTAACAGATACCCTGTTACACCTAACTATTTTTACTATAGTCCATGGAGAAATCACAGTTATAATCAAGGTAATGTTATTATTAGAAATGGCACTGGTAATACATCAAATAACTCTTCTAATTCTGGGTCTGGTCCCAATACATCTAGTCCGGCTGTTGTAACACCTCCATCTAATCCACCTAATCCAGTAATAAATAATCCAAAAAAGAATAATTAAATCCGTGCCTAAAAAAAGAAAACTTAATAGTAAAAATCCTAAATATTGGTCTAAAGAAAAAACAGTAGAACCAGTGGTTAAGGAAAGAATATTATTAAAAACATCCAATCCTAAAATAAAAGTATACTCAGTATTTTTAGAAAATTAATCTATATAGAAGTCTTGTCTTTTTAAGAATCCTTGCCATTTTTGTATAGTGTATAATGCAGGTATAGCATCAAACCATTCTTTCTTCATTTTCAATTGACCTTTCTTAGGTTTGTATTGATAATATAAATCAGAATCTTTTAACATCTGTCTGTGCTCTCTTTTTGATATACCCCATTCTCCATCTAAACCACCTACAGGTGTAGCCATTGCAGCTCTTTGGTAAGCAAAATTAAATGAGCTTGTAAATGCTTCACCTATCTGACCCAGATTTCTAGAAGATGCAATAGGATCACTAATAAATTCACTCATTAGACCAACACCACTATCAAATCCTTTTGCAGAAACAAAAGCTGGAACATACATTACAAGTTCTTTATATGTTCTGTCTGCTTGATAAATAGCTAAGTTTCTTAACCTTCTTAAAGTTGGATCCATATCATCATCATCGTCATCAAATAATCCCATTAATATAAAGTGACTTAAAGCTGCTGCTTGAATCATAGCTATATCTGCAAGAGTTCTTTTTATTCCAAACAATTTATTTTGTAATCTTTCTTGTTCTTGAGCGCCTTGTCCTTCTTTACCATACTCTTGTTCCATATATGTTTTAAAGTTTGCCGCTTTGAAATTAGCTTTTCCAATTTGTTTAAACATATAACCAAAGAATCTCCAAGCAGATATATATCTACCTTCCATCCAACCTAAGTTTTCATCAAAATATTCTCTTTGAAATCTTGCTCTAATAGCAGGAGCTAACCATTTTTTAAACTGGAATATAAGCTGACCTATATTTTGTCTTTGTAATAATACTCTGTCTTCTCTAGCATAGTTACCGTGTATCTGCTTATTGACCTCACGCATTTTCATTCTTAAATCAAACTTATACCTTTCAGTAAATTCTTTAATTGTTTCATTACCTCTTAGATCTTTTTCTACAATTTGATCAAACCCTTCTTTGAGTATAACAGTTTGAGTTTGTGGATCAAAGTCATGAGCATCATAGTAACTTAATCTTTCACCGGTTGTACTATTCTGCATTGTCAAGTCCATAAGCATGCTCATACCCACCGTTGTCTGTACTTTATATTCTGCAGCATCCTGTAAAGAATAACCAAATGCTTTAAGATTATCTAGTGTAAATAAATCATCACTTAATGCACCTTGTCCTTGAATAGATTCACGTATGTCTGCATAAGCATCCATCATTTGATTGTCTAATGCCATAGCCTCCCATTTGTTCATAGGTTTTCTAGGGTCATATCTATCACCTTTTCCTCTAGTTGATGCGTAAGCTAATCTTTTCATCATACCTTGTCCAACACTAAGACCATAAAATTCAGCATTTGCTCTAGCATAAGATTTTCTACTAAAGAATCTTTGACCTAAAGCTTCTATAGAGTTGTTGGCAGATGCTATAGCTAAGTTGTTTATGTTACCTATAGCGTTAAATGCTACATAAGATAAAGATGAATATTGTATAGCTGCATTTGTAAGTTTATTCCACATAGTCTGAGTCATCTCATCTTTATTGTAGAAAACCATAGAGAACCAACCTGCAAGTCTTTTCTTAGTATTCTCTATTTCTTTGGTTTTATTACCTCTCTTACCAGCCAATTGTTTCACACCATCCATACCAGCTTTTGCATATCTAATAATGCCTTTTGCTTTATTTTCTGAGTATACTCTATTGTCTACTATTTCTTTTATACCAAGAAGTGTATCTTCTATATCATCCATAGCTTCATACATAGAAGCCATAGCTGTAAATTTAATAAGAGAATCAGCAAAGTCCATGCTTATTTCATCTGCTTTAGGAGCACCTAATATAGATTTCTTTTGTGATTCTAATATTTCTAATTCATCTTTATACTGTTCTCCTGTTAACTTTTTATTTTTTCTTTTCTCTTCTAGTTCTTGAATTTTTTCATTAATCTCATTTAATTGTTTTTCAGTTCTAGGTCTACCAACAAACATAATAGGTATTGAGTCAACCATATCACCATTAGCATCAAGAGCAACTCTCCTAAAACTTATTGTTTCCTTAAATGTATCCTTTATAGCTCTACCTGCTTGTCTTAAGAAACCAGGGAGTATACCTCTCTTTTTAGCTTCTGATAAAATTTTACCTTTAACAATAGGAGCATGACCAAGCATACTATCTCTTACACCCATAGGTAATTTATTAAGCTGTTCTCTATAAACTTCCATATAGTGAGTATAAAATTCTCTTCTTGCTACACCTAATGCTGTACTATCAGTCATAAGCTTGTTATACTTATCACTTTGTAAATCAGTTCTATCTGTTCTTGCTTGTCTATATTTTCTTTTTGGGAAAGACATTTTAGCTGGTATCAATCTACCTGTTGGCTCACCATTTTTCTTCTCCATAATTTGAGCATCTTCCACAACGTCATAGTGTTCTAAATAGAATTGTTCTTGTTGCTCTTGTGAAACATTAGCTTTGAATATCCAAAACCCATGATTTCCTTGAGGAACAAAAGTCATATATTTAGATCTAATATCTTTCCATTCTTGTGTATACTCATGATATTCACCTGCAATTGGATTACCATTATCATCTTTAGTTTCTGCTCTCCAAAAAGCACTGTGTGCTTGCCTTGCAGCATATAAATCTAAATTGTATTGAATATCTGCTGGATTGGCATCTTCTAAGTCATTAATCTGTCTATATTCTCTCCAGTCTCCATTTTCATGACGTAGCTTTGATCTTAATTCTTCTAATTTACCATAGTATTTGTCTCCTAGTTTTTGTACATATCTACCTGTAAACTTACCATCTTCATCCATTTCTGCCATAAATTCAAAAACTTCTTCTGCTTTTTTTGTACCACTCAACCTAAATAATTTATTACCTAAAAGTCTTGTCTTAGCACTTCTTTCTTCACCTCTAGTCTGACCTTTTAATCTTGCTCTACTAAATTCTTTAGCTACAAGAGCAAGTAGTGTGTCAGGAAGTGTTGCTAGGTCTCTAGTATTAAGGTTCATATAACTAGTATCTTCTGCAGATCTAACCAGTTCTTGTAATTCTTTTTCTGTAAAGTCTCTATTAGAATTATTTTTTACATAATTAGCACCCCAATCTAATAAAGATTTTCTTATTAATCCAGTCTCATAGCTATTACCTTCAACCTGTATTAATTTACTTGTTAAATTTTGCACTAATACTAGCTCACTTTTATTTAATAAATCTGAATTAGAAATAGTATTTAATGCAATATATGATTGTGCAAACTTTTGAAAGTTTTGTATATATGTTATAAAGTTAGGGTCATTTAAATTTTCAGGATCATTTACATAATCTATAAATGTATTTATTTCTTTAATTGCATCACGTATAAGTTGACTAAAGACATTGCTTTGTAATGCAACAGAATCTGGATTGACCGTATCTAATGCAACCATGATACTTGCTAAAGCATTATTTGTGTATTGTAATGCTTGTTCATTTGTTTTATCTACATATAATCTTTTCTTATAGTTTTCTAATTCTTTTCTTCTTTCTAGAATGTGTTTTTGATAATTTTTAATATTAGTATTAATAGTTTTATATCTATTTTCATCAAACTCAGGGCTTGTTGGATACTCAATATTGTCTTCTATAATACTAGGATCATTAATAGGATCGTATTTAAGTTTTCTTTTCCTTATAGTTTTAATTTTTTCTGCTGCTATAGGATCAATATTAATAGGTATCAACATATTTACATAATCCATATTCAAAGATGCAGGATGTGCAACCATATCCCCCATTGTATATGTACCTAAAAACCTTTGATTCTTACCTTTGCCTTTTATATCTACGTGTATATGGAATGTTGTTGCAGAATACGCATCTGTTGCAACTTCATATCCCATATTCTCAAACATTCTTTTATACATATTAACTTGCATACCATGTTTACCTCTTGTAGATAATCTCTCAACTCCTTTTTGTTTTAATAAACTATCATTCTGTAGATTCCATTGTCTTTTGTATTGTTCTTTTGCAGTAGTACTATATGCTGTCTTACTAGTTTTTAAATCAATAATTTTAATTCTCCCTTCAGGTGTAATTCCTACAATATCTGCAGTACCTGCTATCTTAGTAGCAGTATCAAATACAACTACCTGTGGTATAAAAATAGTACCATCTGCTCTCAGACCTCTTATATAATTACTTAAATCATTATATACGTTTTCAAGAAGCTTTTTATCATTTTTAAATTTACTACCTTCTACATCTTGTAACTCTTCAAAGATTTCATCTATTGTTTTATCTGAAAGTATTCCATCTACAACACTATCAAAGTCATTACCTACTGCTAAATTTTCTTGTATCTCTGCTTCATTTTGTAACTTACCATTAATTGCAGTTGTTGCAGAAAGGTAAGCCTCTCCTGTTGTAATATCATAATAGGTATGATTTTCTTCATTAAGTATAACAATGCTTTCTCCAGACTCTGGTCCTGCAGATAATGAATCTATACTATCTTCTTGCTTTTGTGCAATATTAAAAAGTCTATCAACAATTGCTTTCTGCTCTTGTGATGCTCCTCTTTTTACATAATCTACTATCTTTTGTTTTTCTGGGGACAAAGAATATCTTACTTTACCATCTGCTTTCTTTTCTAGTTTAAAACTTATATCTGTTGTATTCAACATTTTTGCTATATCAGATAGATTTGTTCTTGACTCAATCTGACTTACTTTAAATACAGGAGACATGCCTTCTGTAATAAATTTATGCAGGCTCTCTACTATACTTGCAAACCATTTAATAAAATCATTAACTCTATCTAAAAATGATTTAGATGGTGTAGTTTCATACTCTAATGCAAAATGTCTAGTAAGTGCTTGAGTAACTAGCTCTAGATCTCTATGTAGTTGATTAAATCCATTCTTATTACTATACGTATCATCTATTTGTTGTTTTAATTCTACAAAAGTTTTCTTAGATTCTTCTAGTAGATTATCAAATAATTCTGAATTCTCAACTTTTATTGCATCTACAAATGGATGTAATATTTCTTCTATTGCAGTATTAGAGTTTACTCTACCTTGTATTAATACAGCCCTACCATCAACATAATAAGATTTTATATCTTCAAATTTAATCTTTGCCTTTTGTCTTGGATCTAAAGAGTTATAATATTTTCTTGCTTGAGCAACCGTCACTATATTTATTTCAACTTGTGGGAACATTCTTCCTAAGTGTTCCACTATACTTAGAGTTCTTGTTGTATCCGCAGGTCTTTGTTCTGGAACAATATCTGCTATCTTAAATAAATTATCATTAACAGTAATACGTGCTGATCTTTTTGTTCTTTCTACTGAAACTGTCTCAGCAGGAATATTGTTTGCATCTAAATATTTGTAAAGTCTTCTAATGTTTTTGTCTAGTATACTTTGATTTGCAACAAAGCTTTGTCCATCTGTAGTATTAACATAATGGTACCCTTTATATTTTTTTGTAGCAATTCCTTTACCTATTAAATTACCAATTAAAGATTCAGCAAACTCTCTTTTCATAGTAGAATACATAACCTTCAGATCAGATTGCATTTGGTTTACCTGTTGAATGGATGGTATAATATTACTATTAGTAGTTCTTTGGTAATTAATAATTGCTGCATCAACTGCAATATCTTTACCAAGCTCTTTTTTAAGCTCTTTATATTCTATTGTATTTTTATTAAAACACGCCATAATTAAATTCTACATCTTAATTGTTCAATAAATTCTTCTTCTGTTAATTCAAATGCTCTATTTACTTCTTTAAATTCAGATAGCATGTCAGCATAAGTATTATAACCAAGTTTTTTCTTATTATCTACAGAGTCATTCAACTCACTATTCCAAAAGTCTCCTAACACTTGTTCATTAATTCCAGCTTTACTCTTCAGTAAGGCTTTTATTTTACTAGTTGTTTCAGGTAAAACTTTTCCCTCCATACTATCAAACTCATCTGTCTGTTCTTCTGGTACCTCCATTGCCTCAGTTTTTTCTTTTACTAAGTTACTGATTTTTTGTTTACCTTCTTGCTTAAATCCTTTCTCATTAGCTACTATATCTACATCTGGTTCAAACTTAAATTTATCTAAGGCTAATAATTCTGACTGATCTTGCATTGGAGCATTATTCTTTTTACTTTGTTTTCCTGCAATAGAAGCTGTTGTAGGTCTTGTAAATCCTGGTGTGTCAAACATAAAACCTATAGCGTTTTGATTTACACTACCAATTTGTTGTATTTTGTTGTATACATTGAAATAGTTACCAGGCACTCCTTCACGTACAACTTCTGCTCTATACAAAGCTTTTCCTATCATTATAAACGTTGCTCCTATAGGTACACCTAATTCTTTTAGTTTTTCTTCTGAAAATGTATATGTTTCTTTTATTTCTTTTGTGTCTTTATCCGTAGGACTTTTTTTACTTTTTCCAGCATCTTTAGGCATTATAGTTGGTATATATGGTGTTGCTTTTGGACTTCTAAAATAACCAAGTATAAATTCTGGAACTAGTTCTGCTTTTACATCTGCCATACCATCCTGTGTTTTATCTAGAAAATGTTCTAGTATAAACGGTGATAATGATTCCATAATAGACCCAGAAGCAAACTGTAGACCGTCTTTAACCATTATATAATGTAATAATTTAATTGCGTATGGTCTTGTTAATGCATCACCGTATAATGCTGCAAATCCGTTTTGTACTTTTATTTTTTGATTATCACTTAATCTTGCAAATGTATTTGATATAACTTTGTTTAAACCATCTTTGCTATTAGGATTTGATGCTTCTACTGTTTGTAGAAATGAATTTAAAAAATAATTATCTTTGCTATGCATACTTCTTAGTTTTTTAACTACATCAACAATACTCTCACCTTGTCCATCTTCATATATTAACTCATTACTAAGAGATCCTACAGATTTACTTTGACTTAATAAAAGTTTGTCTTGATATTTTTTAATTAATAAATATGATAACAAGTCTAAAGATATGTCATTAAGCTTATCAAGATTTGTTTGATTATCTAAATTCATAGTTATTTCCTGACTTACATTATCTTCTATAATCTGCGTATACATAGCCACAAATTTAGGATGAGCTCTATAGAATATTTTAGGTAATATATTAGTTCTAATATCATCAAATATATCTATGTTAGTTTGATGATAAGTATCACGCAATGGTATCCAAGTTTTTTTAGATTGCGCCATCCCATTATAACCTTTTATCTTTCTAATATTTTCATGTAGCTTAAGCACATTACTAAAGTCTTTACCCATACCCTTATCTAGATTCATAACATTACCAATTATTCTTGCTGTACCTGCTATGCTTTCTAGTTTAGCTTTTACTTGCCTCATTTTGTTTTTTATCTTTTCTGTGCTTTTACCATTGTAGTCTTTAAGTATTTCTGTTGTAGTTATAGAGGTAGCAGTTCCTTTATTGTTTGTTTTTTTTCCATCATTTAAAGATGGGGCATTTAGAAGTAGAATTGCTTCATTTAATGGTATCCCTATTGCTATTGCTGCTGATACTAATGGTAGATTTTCTCTATTTAAGCCTAGTTTAGATGCCATTCTTTCCTTAGCATTATCAACCATTGCTGTAATTAATTCATCAAATAATATACCCGTTCTATCTGTTCCTGTTGTATTTACAAATTTTGATGCTTGAAATTTATCTAATGTAAAATGAAGTTCTTTAGGTAATAGCTTTTTATATTCTTTAGTTAAACTATATACTAGGTTTGGTTTTACAGCTAGTCCAATATTAGCTGCTCCTTCTTTATTATTTTTATAAGATAAAAATTTACCAAGCAAACCATTAACATCTACATTTACATCAGAATTTTGTGCTGCCCATGCAGGAACTTTTTCTTCCATGTATTTTCTTGCATCATTTAGTTTATTCAATGCTGCTTCCTGTGCAATTATTGGTGTTTGACCCACTGGTGCTTCAGTCATTGCTTTGTTACCTAATAATGCATATTTATAATCTAAGTCTTTATTTGAGTAAGCTGCAGCATATGGTTCACCATTTTTCTTTACATATGTATTATAAGCTTCTTCAGTAGTAGGTAATCCTAAAAGACTTAATATTTCTGTTATTGAATCTTCAGGTTTTACATTCTCTACACCTATACTATACTTTACAAAGGCATCTTTGAATACATTAGGTTTACCAGAATTCAATTGTTTTTTAACATAAGTAACAAAATCTTTATAACCATTCTTACCATACTCATAAAACTTCCCATCTTCAACATAAAACTCTTTCATGTGAGTATACAGTTTATCAATATCAAAGTCAGCTCCAGATCTTTCTAGTATTTCTCTAGCAAATACTGCAGTAGATCCCATATAGTGTGGCATAAAATCTACAAGTCTTAAGTTTATTGCAGAGTGTTTATCTTGTGATGGAATACGTATACCAAAATACTTTAGTAATACTTCTGGTATAGGCTGGTTTGTATTATAAAAAGCATCATGCACTGATTGGAAATGAGCAGGCATAATAAACTCAGAATATTTTAAGCCATTTTCATCAACAAGATCTGATCTTAGTCTATCAATAACAATCACTCCTTTATCAGTATTTTTAAGTTCATTCTGTAAATCTGTAAAGTTATTTTCTGATATATCTATATCTGTAGTTAAACCAGATCTGTGGAATATGTTTTCTCTAATTATTTCAAATTTAGTTGGTACACCGTTTTCATCTACTTCAAATACTTTTCTATATATTTTAACACCATAATCAGACATAAGTGCTAAACTCATACCTGGCTGTCTGTCTCTTAATACCTCATTAAAGTAAGAAAGAAATAATCCTTCTGCTTTCTCTACCATATGTGGTGAGTTAAGACCATATTTCATTTGACCATTTTCATCTACCTCAAACTGCTCAATAATATTACTACTTGCTTTTGATGCTTTTAAATTTCTTATTGCATATTTTAAGAAGGAGAACAAATCAACATTACCATTCTCATCCATTATAAGATTTTTCTTAAGTTGATAACCAAGCTTAATTTTTCCTGATATGTTATCATTATACATCTTTCTAAGATCTCTTACATTTAAGGACACACCATCTATAATAACCTTTTCTGTAGTGCTTTGTTCACTAGTAAGTAAAGTTCTCATTTGAGTACCAGAAGTAATTTCTATTTTATTTGATGGATTTACCATTTGCAATCCCATATACTGTGCATCTAATGTTGTCAAGTCTCCCTTAGTAAGCCCGCTTTCACTAAATGCTTGATCTGCTGTGTCAACATTTTTCTTAAGCATCTTCAATGCACTTGTAGGTGATGAGAAAACTACAGCATCATTTGCATTTTCATATGCCTCCATTTTAATTCTAAGATTATGTAAGGCTACTCTGTTTGGTTTAGGTATTGTATAGTTACCGTTTTCATCTTTAAGAGAAGTAAACTCTGGAAAGAGGGTAACGTTTGACATTTTTAGATAACTGCTACCATCAAAGTAAACAAACTTTTTAGAGTTTGCAGCATTCTTTTTACTTGTATAATTGTCTATGAAAAAGCTTGGGACAGACTCATTATCATCTATTCTATCAAGAAGATCAGCCATTGATTCAGTAAGATTCCCCATACCAAATTGAGAATATCTAAATCCTTTAACTGTGTTATACACCATACCATCTGTCTGTTCTTGCATTCCTTCACCTGATTGTTTTTCAAATGTAGGATCTATGAATGGATAAATTTCTATGTTTTGTAATGTATGATTAATACCTACTGTTGGATCTGTAAATGGAAAATCTATTGAACGTATTGCACCATTTTGTCCTTTTGCTCTTTTAATTTGATCAATAGAATCTTTTAATGTTAATACTTCATCTCCTAATATTAACTCATTAATTGCAGTAGTATTTATTTTGTCATTAAAATATATCTGAGCTAAATTTCTTTTAAACTGTCCAGGTACTAAATTAAGTTGGGCATTAGCAATGTTTATCATTTCTCCTGTTGTAGAACCATCTTTATTTTGTACACCGGTGCCTATAAAGCCAGAATCATTTGCTATATCAGACCCTAAAAGATTATAGAATGCATTAAATTCATCCATTAAACTTTTCTCAACAGCTTTATAAAAACCACCCTCTACAGCTAATTTAGCTGCGTCAGCAAATGGTGTTCCTTTGTATGCTTCTGCTTCTAATGTTTTTACAGCATCTTCAGGTAGTAAATATTTTGTATTAAATAATTTATATGCTCTACCTTCTTTAGTATCTCTTGTGGATACCCCGTTGCTGTCTGCATTATAACCTACTATTAAATCCTCTGTTGGTGTTTCTATTTCTCTAACTATTCTTGCATAGTCATTTTGTATTTGAGCTACAAAAATATCAAGTGTTTCTTTAGGTAGCGTAATTTTTTTGTTTGTTCCTGTAATTGCTTTTATAACAGGTAAGTTAATACTATCACCTGTATTACTTGCTTCTAATACTCTTATAAGTACAGGTGCTAAAGCTTTATCTTCAGATACCATATTTTCTAATGTAGCTGTATTAAAATAAAATGTATAAACTTTTACAAGATTAGTTATAAACTCTTGTGGAGATTGCTTACCATAAGTTTTAGCATAAGCAACACTTTTAGTTCCATCATTTAAAATCTCATTTTGTTCACTCAATGTCATCACTCCTTTTCTAAAACCTGCTAGTCTAACTAATTGTACTTTTTTATCAGATGATAGTTTTCTAAATGCTTCACTTTGTAGTAATGGGTTTGTTGGAAATTTTGCTATTAACTCTTCTATAAAGTCATCATCATTTAGTTTACCTATAATTTTTGTATGATATGTTGGTAATTGATGTGCGTATACTAAATTACCATCTGCATTTGTAAATGTAGTTGCACCTACATGTTCATCAAGTTTCTGATTACCAATAGATATAGACGTTAGTCTTGCAGAAGCACCGCTTTCTTCTGCAAATATATTACGTTTGTTTGGATTTTTTGAATTGATTATATCTTTTATTGCAGATACATCATCTACTGTAAGTGTTCTTACTCCAATGCTATTATCTATTAGAATTTGCTGTTGTTTTGTCTTTGTTTTTATATTACCTTCTACTAATAGCATACTTAACTTTAAATATTCTGGAGCCAGTCTTATACCAATAGCCTCAAATAAATCTGAGGAAAGTTTTTGTGCTTCTATATCAAATTTAGAATTATCTATTCCAGCTCTACTTGCTTGAAGTCTACCTATTACTCTTTTTAATGTACCTAGAACTCTACCTTTAAATTTAGGATCAGAGTTTATAAGTCCAAGCTTTTGGTCAAACATTGCTTGCCATGATCCTAATTGAGTTTTAGCAGCATCTCTAGTTGCGGCATCATAGTAAAAGTTTTTTCCAGTGCTTGTGTCAGTTTGTATAAATAAATAATTAACTCTGGCATTTTGGAATGATTTTATTACTTGCATTGTAAAAGGTGATCTGTGTACTGTCTTAGGAAATATACCTGATTTAATCATTTCTTCACCATTAATACCCATATCATTAAATAGTTTTGTAACAAAGGCTTTTGTATTTTTATTAGTTCTACCAAAAACGTAAATGCTACTCAATATATCATAAGCATCTGTTTTATTTTTTACAGCTTTTAATATACCATTGTAAACAGCATCTACATCAACAGGAACTATTAGTTTTTCTCCTTCTGTAATTACGTTACCTTTATCATCAGTAACAGGATCTATTAAAAATTGATTACCAAAGTAATCTGAATCTTCTACAGTTGTAGTTGCAATATATACTCTTAGTTTTAAAGGTAAAGCTGTTACACCACCTACCATAGATGGATCTTTATCTTTAAATTGATCTGTGCTTCTAAGACCTAAATCATTTTCAAAGACTTCATTTATGTCAGCTTCATTATCTAATTTAAGTTGATATGTATCTATAACCTCTCTGGCAGCTATCATAATTTCTGGTCTGCCAGTCTTACTATTCATAAAGTTAAGAGCCTCATCAATTTCCATAAGTCTATCATACTGTAAATCATTCAAGCTATTATATTTAGGGTTTGTAGGGTCATACAAATCTGCAAACTCATCAAATACTTGTTCTTCTATTTCAGGTAAAGGTTTTATACCATCATTTAATTGTAACATTCTAGCAACAAAACTATTAACTAAAGAAGTTGCTGTGTTAGGATCTAAGTATTCATATGTAACTAATCTTGTGCCTGCTATTTCTTTTTTAGGTAATAACTTAAATGCATCAAGTGTTATTCCTTGTGTCAAAGATTCTGTAAACATATTATTGGCTATACCTCTTGACTTGTATTTACCAGCATCAATATTTTCAAACAATGGATTTAATTGACTCTTAGTAAATCCGCTAAGTGCCGTTCTAATCCAATTAATTAATCTTGTAAAGAATGATTTAATAAACCCACCTGCTTGAGAGTTTCTTGGATTTGTCTTAAATTTTTGAAACTCATCAGCCATGTACTCTTCAAAAAATTCTTGCTCTAATCTCTTTCTACTAAATGATTTATATAAAGGTGACAAGTTTTTAAACTTTTGTAACTCTACTTCAAAGTTTTTACCTTCTTTTCTAAGTTTAGCTCTAAGTTCTTTTTCTGCTATACGTAAATATTGTTTTTGTTCTTTAGGCGTTAGTAACATTCTAAACACTGCATGAAAGGCTTCATGATATCTAAATCCATTTGCTCCTACATATACAGTTCCGTTTATATTCATCTGCCCTGCAAGATTATTTAATGCCATAACAAATGCACCTGCAGTAATACCGTTATTTTTTAATCTATTACCTATATCATCTATATTGCCTAAAGCAATGAACTCAGGAAGATTCTCATTCATCCAAGTTATAAATGCATCTATCTTTTCAGTTTCTGTACCTTTAAAGTTTTCTGGTAATATTTTATATGCATCATTATCATTTATACTCTTTTTAAGTTTGTCTACTTTTTCTACAGCATCTAAATATTCTTTGTTATTCTTAAGTGCTTGAAGTCTATTTTGACCAGACTCTCTAGCCTCTTTCATTACCTTTTTCTTAATTGCATCTCTTTCTGTTATAGCTTCATTTATTTGTTCAGCTATTTCATCAGTAGGAGAAACTGTCTCAGACTCTTTAGATAGTTCTTCTATCTTACCAAGATTTACTTTATCATCAACCTTTGTGTTTTCATCTTTTGGTTGTGGTGTCTTTACTAATTCATCTGCTTGTAATTGTTCTGAGTCAACATTAAAGTATATTGCTCTGTTTTGTTTAGGTCTATTAATTTGAATACTAGTTGTAGTAGAATCAATTATTTCATTTATAGTTGCTTCTTTAGGTATATTTATTACAAAGTTTTGTCTAGCTATTTTACCACCTTGTTTATTAAATTTATCTATTAATGCATCAAATCCTTTTTCAGCATATTCTTTTGCATTAACTTTTACACTATAACTTTTTCTGTTCTGTGTGCCTTGTAACATAACATCTCCCATAGCATTTATAGATAGTGTTATTTTATCACCAGGCAATCCTGTAATAAATATTCTGCTTTTTATATCTGAATTAAAGTTTTTAGCTGCAGCTGGATCTTTTGCTTTTCCTTTATCATCAACATTATCCATAGATAAATCTAATGATGTTTGTGCAATGTCTCCTAGTAAAGTTTGTAGTTCTGTAGCATTAGATGTTACGTCTAAAGGTATAAGGATTAAACTTCCGTTAGGTCTTATTGATACAGCACTGTAACCTTTTCTTAAATATTGTTTTTTTAAGTTTGGATCTTTATTAATCTGATCCATTATTTTTGCATGTAATTCAATTTCTTGTGTAGAACCGGTTTCTAAATCTGAAACATAATCATCAACAATATCTATTTTACCATCTTCACCTTTAAACTTTCTTCTAATTAAAATTAATCTTGTACCATCAACTGTATTATCTGGAACAGAATTTAAACTTACTGGTGCACCATCATAATTAAAAGTATCACCTTTAAAATTAAAAGTTATTTTTTCTTTTTTAAGTTGATCTATTGTAACGTCAAAAGGAGTTTGTCCAGCAGCTTCATAAAGTTTGTCTAGTGTAGATTCTAAATGCTCTGCTGCTAGTACTTGTGCAACTATATCTTTTTTGTTCATATCAAACAAGAACTGCAAGCTTTGCTCACTTGCATTTAAATTTAGTTGTTTACCTTCAAATTCAAACTTATATTGACCATTAGAAACAAACCCTATAGTTTCTCCATTATATTTTAATTCTACATTATATTTTTCACCCATCTTCGTTATGTATGGATTTGCTTGTAAACTTGAACCGGGTATATTAAATGGATTTTCTTTTCTATTTTTATTTAGAGATATGCTAAATGTAATATTATTAATATTGAATTTAGGATCATCTAACATATCATAAATAGGATTACCTTTTGTTCTATCTGGATAAATATGATTTAGTTCACCTGTCTTTATTCTTGCTATTTTTGTTTTCTCTGGTCTAGATATTTTTTCTTTAAAGTCTCTTGTATCTTTTTTATAGTTTTCACTAAACCCTACTTCACTAACTTTAATTTCTTTTCCATCTGATAGTCTTTTTATAATAAGTTTAGAGCCATCAACTAAATTATTTGGAGTACCTATAACAAAGTATTTTTGTCCAGTTTCTTCTTCTATAAGCGTATCACCATACCCAAGTTCTTGACCATCAAAGTTATAGCTTGCATCTTCTTCTATAAATTTATTAAGCATATTAAATACTTTGTCTGCAGATTGTATTGTATTGTGAGCATCTACATTATTTAATCTAGCTCTTTGATATAATGAAGGAGATACAGGTTGTAAATTATTATCTACTATTCTATATATTGTTCTTTCAACACCTTGCGGGTCTACTAATTTTATACTTAATATATTTATACCCTTACCTTTTTTTAGAAATTTCTGATTTGGTGGTAAAGCAGATGGTGCCACTCCTTTTTCATCAGCTATGAAATTAGAAGCATTTAGAGCATTTGTTAGTAAAATTAATCTTACATCTTTATTAGTTCTATTTTTTGAAAACCATGATTCAAATGTTATAGGTGCTTTTTCTTCTTTAGTATATTCGGCTAATAATTTATCATACTTTTCGTTAATAAAATCTATTGGAGTAGACATATACACTATAGGTTTTACATGTGCATATTTCTGCTCTCCCTTTAACATCTTATTAAATCTATTAACCCTCTCTTCATGAGAAAGCTCAAGTTTAAAAAGCTGTTTTAAATATTTTAAAAAATACGCTCTTTCTGATGGATGTAGTCTCTTATTATTTTCAATTTGATCTCTCATGCTTATCCATGCAGGATCTGAAACCTGAACACCTTCTTTATCACTCTTATAGTAGTTGTCTATTTCTTCTTTTCTTTGAGCTTCTATTTCCTGAATATTTGTTTCTGATGAAGACTCATTCTTACCTAACGCTTCTTTATATAAAGCCATTAGTTTGGTTATGCCTAGATATTGCCTTTTTGTAGAATCAAGCTCTAACCACTCATCTTCAGTTAAGATTTTACCATCTGCTACTACAGACTTTTTGTAATTGTCATAAAGCTTATTGAGAACTATTCCTTCTTCTTTTGTAATTAAATCTGTATTTATAGCAGGTAATGAAGTGTCTTTTGCTTCAGCAGAATTAAAATCTTCTTCTTGATTTGCTTTTGCTTGATCAAAATCTTCAAGGTCTTTATCTTCTTTATTTTCAGTTTCTGCTGGCTCAGCTAGTTTTTCATATGTAATTATAGCTTCTTGTATTTTTGCATATAATTCAGGATTGTTTTCAGCATTTACAGATCCTTCTTCATTTTCAAATTGTTGTAACTGCTTGACATCTCCATATAATAAGAACTTCATTGCTTGTTCTGGTGGAACCAGTATGCCTAATTTATCTAAAGCTTTTAATAGTTCTGTTCTTTCATGTTGTGCAATTTTAGCTCTAGCTAATTTTCTAAATCTTTTTTTGTTTTGCTTAAACATTACAGCCATTATTGGCTCTATTCTTTCAGCTAGTTTATCAAGAGCTGCAGGATCTGCAAGAAGTTGTATAGCTTTATCATATGCTCTTGTTCTTCCTTTAAGCTCTCCATAATCAATTAACTTACGTAAAGCACTATCTATATTATTTACATTTACAAAATCTCCTTTTTCTTCAGCAAGAACATTTATGTAGTCAACAAAAGCTTTTCTTAGTTTTTTAATATTAGTTTTACTTCTGCTAAACCTATCTCCTTTTTTTGTTTGATTTTCTGGAGCATTAAGAACATTAGCGTAATTTTCTAATGCTTTTATTTTTCTTTTCTTTTTTGCAATCTCACTTCTTTTGTCTCCTTTTGTATCTTTTAAAACTTCTATCTCTTGTAGTAGTATACTTATTTCATTTTGTACAGATGGAGCATCTGCCAAAAGCTGAATATCATTTGCAGCTATTTTATTAAGTACAGGATCTGATGCTAATTCTGTATATATTTTATTACTTCTTTCTAATGCTCTTTCAAAAGAATCTGTTGTAAACATATGTAGAAACCTAGCATGTTCATATGCTCTATACTTAATTGCTTCCATCAAATGCTCTCTTGTACCTTTCTTAAATCTATTAGGATTATATTTGTTCTGATACTTCATTTTATTAGCATCATAGTTTTCTTTAGCTTTCTCTATTTTTTGTATACTTTCTTGTATATCTGCTCTTATTTGTGAACCTTTCTTTTGGCCACTTTCATCTAAAGAACCTAACTCTTCATCTGATAGTTGTAAGTAATCTCTTAGTGCTGCTGTGTATTCACTAGCACCACCATTATCAAAGATCATTTGTTGATGTTGAAACTTAAGAAAATCTTTTGCATCATAAAATCCAAGAGGGTCACCTTCATAGTTATAGCTATCCATCTCTTTGGCTGCGTCATGTATAGCAGCAAAGTTTAATTTTTTACTATTCCATTGAAAATCAGTACCATCTTTACCCAACATTTCATTGTAGTTTTCATTATATACTTCTACAAGTTTTGTTACATACTCTTCTTTTTTCTGTTGGTATTCTTTATACTCCTCAGGTCTAGTAAATTTATTAAATTGATTTGGAGCAAAACCAAAAACAAACTTTTGAGGTCCTTGCACTAAACCACCCATTAAGAAACCTGACATAAATGTTTCAAAACCTTGTGCTGACATTTGTGATTTTGCACCTTCGTGTATACCACCCCAGAATAAATTTTGGTGTGATGCTGAAGGGTGTTCTAGTAACTCAGAAAAATAATCTTGTACACCTACATTAACTGCCTCTTGATAGATTTCTTGAAAACCTTCTGAAAGATTAGCTGCAGTAAATCTTAAAGCACCATGTGCACCTCTTTTTAAACTTCCACCTACAGTCCAACTTGCCATTCTTTTCAAAGAAGGAAGTCCAAATAAACCTTCACCTGCATCTTCAAATACATCTTTAGCTGCTTTTCCAGCAGCATCTCTTGCACCTTTGGTTCTTATTATTCTTTTTCCATAGTTTGTAAGTGTTTCATCAAATATTCTACCAAACCTTCCACCAAAACCCTTAAGGGCTCTTCCTAATACTATTTGATTTGTTAGGAAAATTACAGGAGCATTCCATTGAAAAGTTCTAAACGCTGCTTGTGAAGCATTTGCATGCACCTCATTCATTTCTGCAGTAGTCAGTTCTCTACCTAATTGTTTTTGTTTTATGTTTATTGCATTTTCAAATTGTTCATTATAGGTTAACCCTGCTTCCATTTTAGATTCAGCTATAGCTAAATTTAAAGCTCTTACATCTCTATAGAATCCAGTAGCAAGTTTTGCTCCTTTTGCCAACCCTCCTAAATTTTGTGCTGCTACTTTAGAACTATTAAGATATCTTAAAGATTGCATTGTACCAGGTAATAAAAACTTAGCTATAGGTTGTTTTCCTGCCCTTACAGCTTGAAAAAAGTTTTTTGATCTTTCAAAACTGTTAAAGCTTTTTATCATATCATGAGTAGCTGTTGCCATTCTTCCTATAGCAAATTGATTTTTAAAAGCTTGAGCGCCTCTATATAGATTTCTAAATGTACCCGCAACAAATGCACCTACACCAGTTGGAGCACCTACACCCGTTGAAGTTAATGCGGCTGATCCTAGTGCAAGAGCAATTTCTTCAGCTGCTATTGATCCTATAATACCAAATGTATAAGCACTGTTTAAAAGAAAGTTGTTTGTAAATCCGCCTACACCACCTCTACTTGAGTTACCTACTCTCATAGCATTTTCAAAAGCCATGGCTCCTTCAAAATCAGGATCTGAATAATCACCTGTAAATAAATCACCAATAGCTCTATAACCACTATAGAATGCTGAACCAAATAATGCTCCAAACTCACCTCTCATTCTTGCCATGTCATCACCTAATCCAGAATTACTATTATATATGTTTTCTGTATTAGGGTTATATGGTGTAAATCCTATGTCATTAAATTTAGGGTGTGCAAAGTATCTATCAAATCCTGTATCAGCAGTACTAAAATACGTTGGTAGTTTCATACGGCTTTCTTCCTTATCAAACTTTATATTGTTTCTTTGTGCAGATGCTATAGGATCAGATAAATCAAATTCTACAACGTCCTTAGTATCTGTGGGAGAACCAACACCAAATCTTGGTACAAAAAATTGATTAACCGCTACAGAACGGTTTATCATATCCATATTTTCAGGATTCATAATTCCATCTAGTGGAATATCCTCAAGCGGAATTTCAAACTGATCTGATATGGGTAATGTAGAAGCTGGTTGACTTAACTGTTGGTCTAACTGATTCTTCCCAAACGCACCTGGCAGTAACTGTTCAGATGGTCTTATAATTGGTCTTTCTTCTGCCATCTTTTATTTTTTAAAATTGTTCTGGTCTGGAAAATTAATAGAGTTTAATGTTTTATAATTTGGTGATTCACTAATTATGCTTTCTAGATAAGATTTTTGGAGCCTATTGTTTCTTTCAACTATATTATCCATATCTAATTCTAAACCATTAACATATCCATCCAACTGATTCAAACTTATAGGATTACCATTTATATCTACTAATGGAATACCTGATCCTCTTTGATCTACTTCAAACTCACCTGTTTCTGAATTAAATTTCTTACCTTGAAACTCATAAAAGAATTGAGGGCCGTCTTTATATACTCTTAAATATCCTCCTGCGTTTCCTCCACTATATTCATAATAATTTTCATCATTAAGGCTAATAGCAGCATTAACATCAGAAACAGCAGCCTGTATATTATTTAAACTTTTTTTATTAAAGTCCATTCTTTTGTCAACTATTATTGATATAGTTCCCGCATTGTTATCTTCAAGTGCTTCTTTAATCTCATCATTCTCATAGCCCAATCCATCTAAGTATTCACTATGCCAGTCAGGATCAACACTTATTGTATATCCTGAATTTTTTTCTTCATCTTTAGATCCTCCCATAATAGGGTTGTATTTTATATCAAAGAAAGGTACTTTACCTAGACCTGTTGTCTTAACATTACCTTTACTATCTCTTGGTGCATTCAAAAACTTTGTAACTGCAGATGCTAAATCCATAAGCATTTTCTCAGACTTAGGATCAGTTTCACCATCAAAATTTTCCATACTCATTATATCACCTGAACTTATTGCAATAATACCTTTACCATCATTTATTTGATTAACCAAAACTTTAAAGTCTGTGTATGCTGGATCTCCTGGTTGTGTTGTTAAAGGACTAAATTGTGATTTATATCCTTGTTGCATTGTTGCACTAGCACCTGTCATTTGATCTTGACCAATACCCACAGAACCTTCTATATAAGAAAATCTTTTAAAAGGAGACTCAAAATTTTCATCACCCCTTTCATTACGGTGTAAATCTATTGCTCCATTCATACTGGCATTAACATATTTTATTTGTTCATCATAATATAAGCTAGCTTTTTCTGTAGCATTTTTTACACTAAAATTTTTATTATATACAACTGTTGCTTGTGGAGGTATAAAACTATCCATTTGCCTAGCAGTATAAACTTTAGGCGTAGACATATCTGTGTCTAATGTTATTTCTTCTTCCTCGTAATGTTTGTTATTAGCTTTAGCCCATTTTATATATTCTTGAATATACTCATCTTTTGATAAAATAGAAGTAGCAGGTGTTCCTTTAAATCCTTCACTAGGATTTCTATTACCAGCAAAGATATCTGGTACACCTAGTTTTCTTAATTCTAATAAATCTTTTCCATAGCTATCCTTCATAGTAAGTAGCCCTTTATAATTATTCCAAGCAGTTTCAACTTCTAATTCATTAAGTTTAGTGTTTCTATTAATCTTTTTTAGTATATCTCTTGGAGCATTTCTTAAATTTTTAAGTTTTAATTTTTGTGAATCATTCATATCTCCTTCTGGATATGCATTTTCATCTCCAATATTATCTGCTGCTGTTGTATATAATGTTTCTAAATGTCTACTGTTTCCTGGTTTGCTTAAAAATTCTCTTGCTTCTGTAAGACTATATTCATTACCATCTATTGTAAGAGTGTGAGGTGTTCCATTATCTTTATATCCTTCTGAAAATTGATGATGACTTAAAACAAAATTTACTTGTTCATCTTTAATACCATTAAGAAATGCTTTTCTTGCTTCATTATTATTTTGTATTGTATTAGCTGTTGAAACTACTACACCATCATCTGATATTTCATATTGAATATTACCAGGACCATCATTTGTTATTAAGAAATCATCTTTAATATTGCTTTCTTGATTCTCTAAAGAGTTTTCATAAGCTTTTAATTCTTTGTCAAGCAAGAATTTTTCTCTTTGTAGAGCTGACTTTAATTCTGCTTTATATGTTTCTAAACCATATTTATTTTCTTCTAACTTAAAGCTATAGTCTTTCATGCTATAAGATTTAGCTGCTGCACCTAAATCATCTTGTATATTAACTCCCATATACATAAGATATGCTTTATTCATAAGGTCTTGATCTGCACTTTCACCAGCATTTATTCCTAAGTTAACAAGATTTCTAGTATCCTCTACACCCATAGTTGCAGCTAAATATCTTTGCTTCCAATTATTTGCAGTTTTATTTGCTGAGTGACCTTCAGGAAAATCATACTTTGCTGTGTACTCTTCCCATCTTGCTGCAGTATCTCCTATTTTTTCTGCTTCTGCTTTCTTTGATCCTAATAATATAGCTTGTTCTGTAGCTATATTATCTATTGTTGTTCTAGCCCAAAGCTCTTCTCCTTGTGCAATAGATTGAACATTACCATTTTCAAATTGTTGTTTTGCAAAATTATAACCATCTACTCTAGATTTAACTTGATATCCTTGCATAACCCTAGGATCATCCATTAAAGCTCTATTTAAATAAGCATATGCTTGTTCAGTAACTAAATCACCGTTTTTTTGAGTTATCTTCCATCTTCCGTTAGGTTCTAATATATCTTTTTCTACAGTAAAACCTTGTTCATCTAGCAATTCTAATGCATACTCATATAAATTTGGATTGACTGTATAGTTTCCTATAGTCATATTTAAAGCATCACTAGGATCAGCTTGCAAATATTTTTCCATCTGTATGTTTAAATCATCTACCCCAGTTTGCCAATATAAATCTCTTTGATCTTTATCAGGTGACTGTGATAAACTTTCAGCATATCTTAAACCAAACTTATAGTTAGATGTGTTTGTAAGATCTCTAACAATATTATCATCTTCATAAAAAGGTGCAAATACACCTGTTGCCATATCTGCATTCTGGCGTAGTGATAAGTCATATCCAGATATTTGTTGCATTTTAGGTGCTATTTGTTTAGCAAACTGATCTCTTGTTTCTTGATTTTCAGCTCTACTCAAATCAGCATATACAACTTTACTATAAGCATCATTAATAGCCTTATAGTTCTGATCATATCTGGTTTGTCTTGTATCTAAAACATTTGATAAAAACTTATAATCAGGTACAAAAGGGGTTGGTTCCCTGTCATACATTTTATATCCTTGTACATATGTAGCCATAATCTAAATTACTAAAATTTTTAATGTGTATAAAATTAAATCAATACACTTTTATTGTTTACTTTCTTCTTCCGTCAGTAACTCCTATATAAAATGGTATTGCTGGCGCCTTAATTTGCTTACCTCTACTACCACTTTCAATTGTTGTATTACTATATGGAAGTTTTATTCCTCCCGCATTTCTAATAATATCCGCACGTGTTGATTCATTTGTTGGTGTATATACACCTGATCCTAAAAATATATTATTAATTACATCATCACTTAATCCAGAAGCTTTAGCAAGTTTAGCATACTTACTTAACTTATCTATTTGCGCATAAGGATCACCAGGTTCTACAGGATCCCATAATCTAGTATCAATATTTGTAATCATACCACCCGTTCTTGGGTCAATATTATAATAAGGAGTAAGTGTATTTAAGTTATATGTATTAGCTCTGTTAGTAACAGCATTAGCATATACATCAGCAAAAGTTTCTCTATCTAGATTTTTTTCATCCATATAGTTTTGTACTGCTAAATTAGTACCATCAACAATGTCTGCATAATTCTTTCTTTCTGCAGCATCTGTTATTTGATCAAATCTAGCTTGTAAAGCATCTGCTTTATTTATAATACCTACGTTTGCTGCATCATATTTTCCTAGAGTATCTGCAATATTTTTGTATGCAGTACCTGTACTCTTAGTTAAATTTGCACTTAACGTTTGTGGTCCAAACATACCAGCTGCGTCAGCTGCTATAGCTGCTTGCTCATTTACTGAAGCAATTGCTCTTGTTGGATCAAGAAGTGCAGGATTAAGCTCTATTTGATCAACGGCCTGTCTATCTGGTAGAAGTAAATCTCTATCTCTTTTAGAAAGAGCATCCATTATAATTTTATCTTGTTGCCAGAAATCAGTCTGCGGTACTTCATATTCAGGATCTAGTGGATCTTCTTCTACTACTACTTCTTCTTCCTCTTCTTCCACTCCTGGTAAGTCTATAAAGTCTCTTCTGTTAAGTGTATATTCACCAAACTTACCATCAATAGAATCTGTCTCACCATCTACACCATCTGTTCTAAATCCATAAGCATTAATAAATTCATCTTTAGTTATACCTTGCTTATCTAAAGCTGCTCTAAGTTCAGCATCATTATCATATCTAGCAAGCAAAGACTCATTCTTCTTAGTTTGGAAATCTTTTACAAACGCTGGGTCTTTATACCATTCTTTACCATGCTTCTTTTCAAGAGATTCATAATTAGGATAGTCTAAAGATTGTAATAAAAGTTTATTGTTTTCATAAAACTGTGGTAGGTTATCCATAGTAACATCTCCATATAAACCTGAGTCTTGTTTACCTTGTGTATCTTCAATACCAACATCTCCAACATCCATCACATCTTGTATGTCTATACCTTGTGATTTAAGCATGTTATCAATCTTAGCCATAGATTCTGTTATAAGAGGTATTCTACCTGTCTTAGCAAGTTCTTCTACATTATCAGCTACTATTTTTACTATATTATTTAAAGCATTTTCTGCCTGATCTGTATCAATTCCTGCAGCATTTCCTATACCCTTAGCAGCATCTATAATTAATTTAATTTGCTGTTGAACTTCAGGACTGCTTGGATCTGATGCAGCTTCTAATATTTGCTCTATGGCTTTTTCTAAAACTGGAGGTAAATCTGAAAACTTAGTTGTTTCTGATCTTTCTCCTTTACCTTTTTGTGCCTTAGGTAATTGACCAGCTTTCTTCATTTCACCTTTATGTAAGTAACCCATTTCTTTCATTCTTAAATGATCTTCTAGCGTATTAGCCATATATCCCTTACCTGTTTTAGGATCATACATCATGTGGGGTTTAAATTCACCACCTCTTTGCATCATTGCTGTATTATTTCTTTGTGCTATTTCTGAATCTATCATAGCTGCAAAGCTAAAAGGATCTTGTCCTTGAGATTGTATAAAAGGAAAAGCCGCTGTTGGAACACCATCTTGAAAATCTTTTTTCATTTCTTGTCCAAATGCTAGTTGTGATAAACTCATCATATTTTTGTTTAGCATTAGTTCTGCACTATTTTCTGTAATATGATCTGAATTTGGATTTCCTGCTGCTGCTATGTATTCATTTAAACTAAACTTTTTTGAAACTTTAGCTGGTGTCATACGCTTTTTACTTTCTATTCCAAACTCAGCTAACTCTGGTGATGTCATTTTCATCTTTGATGTGTCAGAGAAAATAAAAGATTGATCTGGTAAAAACATAGGAACACCACCCTGATTGTGTCTTGGTCCATTTATATTATACAAACCAAATGTACCATTATTATTTAAATCTGTTAATACTGTTTCTCCACCTTCAGCTTCTATATTTGCAACATCTCTTGGTACAGCTGACAAAGAAAATCTGACGTCTTGTCCTTGTGTATTATTACCATTATCTGCACCATAGGTAGTTACTAAACCATAATCCATCTGATCACCAGTTACAAAACCACCACCGTAGTTTGCTTTCTTTAGAATCTTTCCGTTTTTTATTACAAAGCCGTCAGGAACTTTGTTTATTTTTATACGTTTACCCATAATTATTCTATTATTTCTATGTCAGCACCAGCTGCTATAAGTTGTTTTAATGTTAATTCATCTACCTCTACTTCACCACCACCTTGTGCATAAGAAGTTGTTACAGACATATCAGGCCTTAATAAACCTGAGTTTGTATCATACAAACCTCTGTCAACTGTTTCTGATACACCAAATTGATTATCTGCCATATTGTATTGTCTCATTTCTTTTTCTGCTTCAGCAATCTTTTTATCTTGAAACATATCATTTACTACAGATGCTGCAGCCACTGCAAACTCAGAACCTTTAACAGCTCCTTTAAATGCTGCACTATCTTCCAGTCTATTAAGACCTGTAAAAACTCTATTCTTTAATCCATCTAATCCTTTACCAAAATCTCTTTTTACTGTTACACCTTGCACTTCAGGTGGCTCTGGGTTTTGTATACCTACTTGTACACTCTCTGTATTAGCAATTACCGGCTGGTTTGCTTGTTGTGCTGGTGTAGGACCAAGACCTGGAAATTGTTGCTGTAGTAGACCGTCTGCCGCAGCTTGACTGTCCTCCATATAGTTAGTCTGACCACTTAAAATACTACTCCAATCAAAACTCGGATTCATAGTATATGTAGTTTGATCTTCCATTACAGGTATAGGTGTACCTGTAAAATTAAATCCATACTGTGCTTTAGGTGGTTTATCTACTTTTGTAGTAGCAAGTTCTTGTTTAAGTAAATCCTCTTTTGTAGGACGTAAACTATTTAATAGCTCATTAATAAATAATGTATTACCTACATATCTTGCAGTATTAGTATTATCAGATTCGTAATCAGCTTCCATTGATGCAGGTCTATAGTAATCTCCTACTTTTAGTCCTGTACTAGGACCTCCTGGATTATATACACTTTTATATCTTTGCTCCTGTCCTTCAGGTGTCCATGCTTCCTCACCAGTATACAAAACAGCATGACCTGTGTAAGGATAACCTATTCTACCATAATCACCAGGTAAAAGTTTATCATCTGGATTAGTCATAACAAAACCTTGTGCACCAGTATTATAATTATAGTTACTATCTTGTTGTAAATTACCAGGAATTATTGCTTTTAGATCTCCACCTCTATATGTCCTATTGTTAATTGTCATAGGTTCCATATTTATTGGATAAGTAACTCCTGCATCATTTAATATTGCACAAGCATATGTATTACATGCAGCTCCTTGATTTTCATTTAACCAATTATATAAAGGCTCACGTATTAAACCTGCACCTGGTGCAACTGAATCTTGATCATGATAATCTAATCTAGATGGTAAATTATACATATTATCATCTAAGTTTTTCATATAATCCCTTATACTAGATAGAAAGTTTTGTTCTTGTTCATTAATACTTGTTAATTCAGCCATTAATTCTTCCCTCTGAACATCTGAAATATTACCTGCATCTAAAACATCTCTTATTTCTAATAATCTATTTTGATCATATGATCTTACATTTCTTCTAGGATTTTCTCCACCAGGTTGAAAATTTAATTTGGTCTTAATATCATCACGGTAGAAATTCTCCATTTTTTCAATAAAGTTTTCTGATTTGTTTTTAATATCTTCTAATGTCAACTCACCTTTATCTACTAAATCTTTAAAGACTACGCTCATATCATTACCTAGTTTGTCTGTAAACCCTCCAATATCTTCTGCTGTGTTATTTATAAAATCACCAGCAGCATTTACACCTTTGTTTATACCACTACCTATATTCTTAAAAATTCTTTGCCATTTATTTTCTCCCATATTTGCAAAATCTGTTCCCATAATAGCATCAGAAGCAATTAACATATCTCTTCTTAATCTAGGATTATCTGTACGGTTATCTCCACCTATAACATCTGTATTATTAAAGTTTATATCATAACCTGTAAAAAAAGTATTATTAGGATCATTTGGTAAATTACTATAGTTTAGTGTACCTGTAGGATTTATTGTATTTTTTCCTAAAAGTCTATTACCAAATCTAGATGCCTTATATAAATCTTGTGCATTATATTGATAATCACCTGGTGTAGTATCAGCATCATACATTACATTATAGTTATACATCTGTGGTATAACATTTGTTTTACGGTGGGTTCTTTTATTTTTCATGTCTCTAAAGATCCCATCCTTAAATCCATCATTATCAGCATCTTTACCACTAAAGAAATCTTGATAACCGCTTTTTAACACGTTAAAAACATCACCTATATTCCAATTACCTGCCTCTAAACCATAGTTAGTTGGCATGTATCTAGGACGGAATCTAAAATCTCTACCTCCTTGTGCTTTATTTAAACTTTTTTTATGTAACTTTTTTATACTCATACTATATCTATAATATACAAATTATAAAGGACAATTTCTAATGTTTACTCATCAACTAAATATGACATTATATAATTAGGTGTACTCATATTAGCTTGTTTAGCTTGTGACAAGTAAACCCTATTAAGTTTATCATATACTTTTTCTACATAATCTCTACTAGGACTTTTATCATATACACCATTTATATAATCCTTATATAATCTTAATTTACCACCCATTTCTTTTTTAGGTAATCTCTTAATCATTCCACCGCAATGTGCTTGAGGTAATATTTTTTTAGTTTTAGGATCAATATATATTCTTTCATATACTTCAAATGGTTTTCCTGCTCCAAATAAAGCAGATACTTCTGATTCTGAAGTAGCTTTTTTATCACTTTGTGTATTAAACCAACTTAACAGTTTCTCAGCTGACTTATTTACAGATGATCCTTCCCCCTGTTGGAATGGATTCAAATCCCATATATCATATATAGATATGTAAGTTCCTTTTTCATCCTCTCCCATATCAAATGTAAAATCTCCTAAAGAGTTATCTGCCTCAGGCCATGCTGTACCATCTCCTTGATATTTTCCTCTTGGTAGTCCTCTTTCATTACCTATTGTTTTTTTATCAACTAATTCTTTAAGATTTTCATCTTCATCAACATCTAGTTCTTTAAAATACTGATCTACTAATGCCTGTCTAATAGGATCTTCATTAAAGTAATTAGGTTTCAAATAAACCATACTCTTATCTTCTGAGTCACCCGGTCTGTAATCACTTACACCAAAACTATTATTAACTTGTGGCATTCCTAGATATAGTCTAAATGCATCTTCTCGGTTAGGTATAGTGTAAAGATTCTTATTATCTTTTGGGCCGTCATACCACAAACCATCTGGATCACGTCCTATGTTTTGTGCAAGTCTTCTATATCTATCAAGATTTGTTTCTATATTTCCATAACCTTGAGGAATTATATTGTTATATGCTTTTTCTGACTTACCTTCAACATAACCTTTTTTTAATTCATCAGTTATTCCATCCTTTTCCATTTGTTCTTTAGCTAATGCTATAGGACCTTTTATAACACCCAGATCTACTGGATCTAACATAACCGTTTGTTCAGGATTACCTTCATCATCCTTAAATACACTTGATGGATAAGTAAGCATTTCTAATGTACCATCATTCATAATCTTAAGTGGACCACCTTCTGTAAAATTCTTTCTTATTGTTAAGTTTGGTATTCCTGCGTCAAAACCAGTAAAACCTTCACCAACCAAACCTCGTCTTTGTAAACCAAACATTGAATTTTCTAAAAAATTTGTAGCATCAGGAGATATAGTTCCTTTAGGGCCTTTTCCATAAACATTAAAACTACGTAATACATTAGGATCACTATAATCTGTTATATCTGAATATCTACCTCTTCCTAAACGGTTCATCATAAGTTTAAATGAGTCTGTACTTAAACTACCTTCGGGTCCTTGTTTTAGAATACTACCTTTAGGTATAAAATCTTCTAAGGCTTTAAATGTTCTTCCTGCTGTCAAAGGGTTGTTAATAAATGCGTCAGGTATATGATAATAATTACCTGAAGGATTATAAAGCAATTCCATACCTTTGTTATCAAATGACCATGCTCCTGGCATATTAGTCCGTGCCACTACATTATCACCATCTCTTCGGGCCCAATGCGGAAGATAACTATTTCTTCCTGTTAATTTATTGAAACCTATTCCATCTAAAAACTTTGCCAACATAGTTGGTTGTTCTATTTTTACACCAGTACCTGGTACATCAACTTGTTTAATTAAATTGTCTTTACTATACAGACCTGTATCTTTTTCAATTGTTCTTAACTTTCTTTGAATTATAGGTATAAATTCATCTAATTTTTTTGCTCCTTGTTTTATTATATTTTTAAAGAAACCTGCTTGAGCCTTTGGTAAATCTCCTCCATACATCTTATAAAAGTCTTGCAATCCTTCCATAATTTCTGTTGCCTGTCCTACTTTCCCCTTATCTCTGAGACGTGATACTAAAGATGGAGGAATAACATACTCTGTAGGTATTGGTAAATTCCCTCTACCACCACTTAATTGATAAGCAGTTGTTGAAGGATCCAAATTAAGTATATTAAAATTCTTTGCATCTTCTGGATTTAAATATGTAGTTAGCAATCTTTTATTAGAATGTTGATTTAATATATTACTAGTCCCAGCTTTTTTAGTCATATTTAAATATAAAGGCTCTATTGTACTTCCAAACCAATTACCAGTCTTATATGGCATTGTACCATCTGGATTAGGTTTACTAAATGTAGTATTAGTAACGTTAGCATCTTCTACTCTATTCAATCTTACTGCATTAGACTTTTTAATTTGGTTACCAAATAGGTCTTCAACCATTTCAACAGCATCATCTGATAGTTTGTTTAATTGTGGTGTAACAGATTTTAATATTTTAGGACCACCAGAAGTTGCTCCTTTTTTAATAACATTTTTTAATATACCTGCACCAATATAACTTGAAGGATCTGTTATCATATCAACCAGCATACTTTTTCCAAAACCTTCTGTACCTAAAACTTTTGACATAGGTACTTGTGTTGGTGTTTCATCTAAGATAGATGTATTTTCTAGGTCAGGAATTATATTTCCCCAATTGAATTTTCCATCACCATAGGCACCTTCATCTCCTACACCTGGTATTCCTGATACACCCTCTGTAATTTCTCTTATAATGTTAGATGGTATACTCATTACCTGAAGTAAATCATCAACAGGTGCAAGAGGATTTATAGCCCTTAAAGCTTTTCTTTTTGCCCACTCACCCCATGTTTCATCACCGTCTTGTGCCATAGGCAATTCAAATACTTTATCTCCAGGAAACTCATATTCTCCTCCAGGCATCATAATTTGACTGTTACCTAAATTATCTATACCTATAATAGGAAAATCTACATCTTCCATAGTTATATTACCTGAGTTAATAATATTAAATGGATTGTTTACATCAGGACTATTTCTTTTATATCCATCTGTACTAAACACTTGACTTACATGTGTTATGTATTCATTTGGTCCTCCAGGTAATCCTATGCTTTTTCTTTTCCCCATTATCTTTGTGAATTTTGGAACTTAAAGTTATTAAGTCTAAGTATCATTTTTCTACCTTCAGAATCTTTCTTTCTTAGAAATAAACTATTACTGTAGTGTCTAAATTTCTTACGCTGTGTTGCTTCTTTTAAATAGTTTGTATTATCACTATTTAATTCTCTTTTATACCCATTACATTCTGTTTTAAATATTGCTCTTTGTGCAGTACTAAACTCTCCTCTATCTTCTGTTATATCCCAGAATTGATTAAATCTATATTTTTGTTCTTCTTTAGAGTATAAAATTTCAATAGGTCCTCCTGTATTAATAATAGGATATGATAATGCTTGTATAGGTTGCTCTTTAGGTGTTAAGACAAGATTTAATAATCCAGATACTTGTTCTGTATTATGAACTATTGCTTCATCAAAATTAAAATCTAAATCATGCCACCTATCATCACCACATGAATTATATGTATCTCCTTTATATACATAACTTTCTAACTGGTATTCTATACTTCTTAAAGTAGTAACCAGTTGACCAGTATTATTTATAACTTCTATTTCCCATGGATATTGTACACCATAAAAATTAGCATATTTATCACATCTATGATTATGTCTCCATATTCCTGTTTGTGATTTAGCAGGAGGTACTGTAGTTAAGGTATTTAAAGTACATGTAAGAGGAGTAGGATTTACATAACCTGCTGTACCCGCTAAGTATATGTCATCACATGTTCCTGTTTCTGTTACTGTACCTAAGCCAGTAGGATCAGGTGGACATTCACAAGTAACTCTTCTACATATAGGAGCAATGTCTGTAGCAGTTGTAGTTGTACATGTACCACTTGATTGTGTGTGATTACCTGCAGAATCAGGATATACTAAAGTAAATCCTGGAGGACATTCACATGAAAAAGCTGAACCACATGCAAGATTTGTAACTTGATCTGCAACTGCTGAAGGAGAGTTTGCTCCTGTAGTTTGATCAGCTGCTACTATAAATTGTAATCCTGCTTGATTACATGTAATACCATTCATAATATTTATTGCTCCTGCATTAGGAAGCGTAGCTTGAGATGGATCAGTAAACACTGCTATAACATCATAATTTGCTTGATTCTGATATTGACATCCTATTGCTGTGCTGCCTGGTCCATCAGTTAATGGATTACATTGAGTACCAATAGCATCAGTCATAACTATTAATACATTTCTAAAGTTAGGTTGTGCACTTCTATCTCCTAATTCAGAAGCAGATTTAGCTGCTAATAAATTAGCTCCACCAGCTAATCCATTACAAACATTTGTCCCATTGGCAGCAGCAGCTGCATAGTAAGTTTGTACTTGTGCTGGCGTTACAGTATTACTCATAGTAAATCCATTAGGATTCATAGTAGAAACTTCTTGTGAATTCCATCTTGTGAATCCCATTTGTATATTACCTGCTGCCATACCAGCTACTATATTTGCATCATTTACAAAAGCTTGTACAAAATCTCTTTGTGCTTGCAATCTGTTACCTGTGTTAAGACTTGTTGATATATCCATTGCAATAACAATATCAACTATACAACCCTGTGGTCCTCCAGTAATATTAGCTCCTATATTTTCTATAGTTACAGGTGCTGGCTCTTGACTGTAAGCTCCACACTCACACAAACCAGAAACAGAATTGTAACCAAAACCTTCAGGACATAATCCTTCAGGACTTATGTCTCGTAGCTTAGTAGTTAAGAAATGATTTATACTAGGTACAGATAGTTCTGGATGCCAATCATGGAAAGAAACCCATGCTTTAGCTTTTGGATCATAACTAATAGTCCAAGAACAATCTTCAAAATATATACCTTCTTGTAGTGCTATAGGAATTTGTGGTCCTCTACCATACAATACAAAAGCATTTGTTCTTTCATCATATCTAATATTACCTACAAACTCATCTCTAATTTTAAAATCTTTTTTACAGAAATACACTATATCATCATTAGCATCATATACAGTCTGACAACCAACACCTACAACAGGATTATCTCCAATGGTAAGTTCTTCTATTTCTGGTAATTGTTTTATAAGTTGTGATGGCAAGTATTTATTGAACCACCATTTCATACCTAGATTAGCTATATTTTCAGCTCCTTGACCTGCATACTGAAATATTTTACCTTGTGCTTGTGATATCCAAAATAATCCTGACGGAGTATTAGTTATACTTCTTAAGCTTTCACATGATCCATATTCCATTGCTGTTTCAGCATTCATTATATTCTGCGGTGATTTAGCAAATACTCCTCCATCACCTAAATATATTTCTGTTCCCATGTCAGATTGTAAACTATCTTCACCTTTGAATATAGCAGGAGATTGATATGGGAAAAACATTATTGCTCCAGTTTTATTTAAAGGTTTTATACCAGTTACTTTATTTTTAAAATCTTTTTTATTATTAGGTAAGAACACTCTCCAAAAATCTTTTTTGGCTTCATCTTGTGCTCTCATAGAATATATTAATCTTTTAGGATAATAGTCATGGCATTTTTCAGCTACTAAAGGATCATAATCTCTAGGTTGTATACTTCCATTAGATGCAAGATTTGTTATAAATCTACTTGGGCTTAAAGAATAATCATATCTATAGAAGTTATCATCTTTTAGAATATCAGCATGTAGTAGATCTTTAACATTATTATTGTAATAAGAAGAATAAACTTTTTCTTCTGACTTATCTCCCCAATCTCTCTGAGCTAAATTTATTTCAGATTCTACAAAGAAATCTGATATACCGTTTATATGAGTATACATATAAGCATACCTCATAGAAAAAGCTGGGTTTTTTGGATTACCTGCAGCACCAAATAAATTAGTTAAACCTGAACTACCACAAGTATCACCTCTATCTAAATAGTATAAATCAGTTGGAAGTGCATCATTTGCATTTGCAAGACCCAAACTCATAATTTCTTGAGCTAAGCCCGTCATATCATATTTTTGGGTATCCATCCAAAATCTTGGATAAGGAAGGTTTATTTTATTTCTATAATCATATGTAAAGTTGTCTGGTTGACCATTTAAGAAGTCTGTAAATATTGGCATAATACATTTTTCTGTATATCTTCCAATATATGTATCACCATCAAATATAGGTTGTGATGTATATTTAGTTTCTGCTGGTAAAGTAAAGTCTATATTTTCTGTACATCCTCTCATTACAACTTGCTTTACTTGATCTAATTGTCCATATTGATTTTCAAAATTAAACTTTAAGGCTCCATATAAACATGATATACTTCTACCCCTTGGTACTTCAGGCTTCTTAAGTTTACCAGTAGTGTCACCGTCATTATCACCTCCTATTGCAAACCTAGATTTGTCTATTACAGTTGGTATATCAAACTCATGTTGTGATGATACAACTACTGTTGATGGTCTGAACAAATTGTTTATTTTATATTTACCTGCATCAAATAATTGAAAAGAAGAATCAATATAGTTTGAGTCTAAGGTAGCAGATCTAAACCTTGCACCATTTGTCAAACTACTATAGTTATTATAAAAACCATAACTATTCATTTTAAAAGCATGACTATTTGGTTTCATTAAGTTATAAAATAACTCAATCATTTCATCACCACCTGTTGCTATGTTAGTTTTACCAAGGGATTGTGATAATAATAAAGCTACTGTTGTTGGTAAATTACCTGTAGGGTGGGTTTTAGTATATCTTTCCATAGTATGTCCAGAGTTTACACCAGGCGCTATAGATGCTAAAACTCCCACTGCATTTTCCCCTTCTAGTTGTACTTCAGTCCATAAACTGTCACCTGAGAATAAACCACCTATGTCAGCTAAATCGTCTACTAATGAACTTACAAGAGCTTCAACTATTGAACTAACACCAAGTGCAGCGGAAGCTATTCCACCAGCAACAGCAGCTGCTCCACTAGGTACAGGTGTTGTACCTCCAGTACCCATCCCTAAAGCCCAAAATGGGTCAACACTGCTTATGTGTGTATTTGGTCCACGTACACCAAACTGTTTATCTCCTCTTACTCTACCTATTGCATAACCAATACCAATAATACCTGCTAATATAGCAGCACCATTTCTCATTAGTTTATGCTGAGGGTGATTTTCAGATGCATAAAAAGTACCTGTCATTCTTCCATCAAGCTGTCCATATATTCTAGCTTCTGAAGCATTTAAAAAAGGTTTTCTAAACATAAGCTCAGGAGAATGAAATGATAATACATCTTTAGTATATCCTGTTAATGCTGGAAAAGAATTTATTGAACCTGTTACTCCAGCATCACAACCTTCAGTTTCTGATTGTGAAAAAAAGATATCATCTCTTAAATCATTAAACGGATAATTAGGATATAATCCTTGCACTCCAGACTGTATTAAATCTTCTGAATCAGGAACATCATACTTACGCATATTTTTAAATATACCTTTTCCTAAAATAGATTTTGCACCTTCTCTTGATCCACGTAATATTTCATACCCAACAATATTAGGTATGTAAGATCCATCATTATATTTTGGTCTTTCTATATTTTCAAACTCTACACCTAAAACTCTAATTGCTGTACCAGCGTTATTAGTTAATTGTAATGTGGGATGTGTTTCTTCAGTTGGCATTTTATGATGCCTAATATTTTTACCACACAATTCTGTCCAAATTTCAGGCCTTCTTGTATCATACCTTTCTGTAGATTCCCAATATCCCATTTTACCTCTTGACAAAATAATCCCATCTTCAGTTGGTAAATTGACTGAACCTTGTGTAACATATGCTGTATTATATGCTTGAAAATTATACTCATCATTATAAACACTTTGTGGACCTACTGCTATTGCTGTCTCATCTACTACTTGTCCAAATTGTGTTATACCTGTTGTGCTAGGTGGACGTCCTGGTATGTGATATGATTTTGATTTTTCTCCTGTATTATATATCCATCTAATAAAAAATGCATATTGTTCATCTCTCATAAGACCTATAGCGTTTCCTCCTTTATGATAATAGTTTGCAGGATATTCTTTTACAACCCAGTTTGTTTGAATTTTAGTTGCTAGTGGTTGATAGTTAAAATCAAATTGTGTATGTGGTCCTTTTCTAATTAAATAATCATTAACAACAAACATTGCATCTGATTTTTCATAAGCAGGATTTCTCATTGGAAGAACTTCTAATGGTACACTTGGCAACTCAGGAGCTATAAAGTCTATTGATATACTACTGGTATCAGTACTATACAATCCTATTTTTTTAGCAGTCTGATTATTTTGATTATTACTTAATATAACTAACTCAAAAAACTCAAACTCTTCTCTATCTAAATTACTAATCTTTATATTTAGAGAACCGCTTGTTCCTGCATGATCCCATAATGTTTGTATATTAGATAATCCAATATAGTCTGTAACTCTTTGCTCATTTACAACATAAGCTGCATATGCTTGATAAGATCCATTTCTTAACTGACCACCATCTTCTGCTTTTGTAAGTTTAATACAAGGAACAGTAAGTAAAGGAGCAATCCTTAGCTTTTCACAATCTAAATTAAAACACTCAGGGCTATCTTCAAATGTAACACAAGTATCTCCTGGAGCTGTTGTCTCAATTAGTTTTCTAGGTATATTATCTAAATTAAGTGTACGTGATGGATTTAAACCATCGTCCCAATATACTTGCCAACTACAGTCAAAATTTTCTTTTGTTGCGCCAATAATTAAATGAGAAGTTTTAAAACCTAGACAAGGATCATTAACTAAACTTGTATATTCACATTTGCTATCATCAAATAATCCTATTTCAGAATTAGTATCATCTGTAGAGTATATAATCCATTCATCAGCATATTTATGTATAACACCTATAATAGTATAAGGAACAAAGGAACATTGTAAATTTGCTGGCTCATTACCTATAACACCAGCATCACCATCTGCGGAATGATTAGATACATTACGCGCATGAGACCAGTTAGTAGTAGGTTGAATAGACTTATGTATGTCTTTAATCATCCCCTTACTAAATGACTGCGTCCCTGCTTGAGGTGACGTTTTTTGTGCAGGTTGTTTCTTTGCCATAATTAGCTTTTATTTAGCTTTTAAACATGTTGTAGTAGTTATGGTACTGAGCTTTTCTATTCAGCCACCACACTTTCTCCAGTTCAGCAAAATCAGGCGTATTGACAAAACTTAAAGCGTTATTTCTTGAAGCTCTTAACCTACCTTCTATTAGCCCTAATTGCTGTGCAACATTTTCTCCAGCAAAAAGCATATTCTCTAATATCCTTTGCTTTAGAGCGTACTCATAATATTCATTACAGTATGGTTGATCAAGGACTAATAAGTTTCCGCTGTTGTCTTCCATAGCACCTTGATAGCTTATATACACATGACCTGTATCAAATGTTGTTAAAACAAAACCATCTTTAATTTCAGCTATATCTGCCGCTTGTGTTCCAACATCTATACATGTAGAACAAACTTTATCATGTATATTTTTAACTCTAAGTGGCATAAAAGCTGTAAATGTTCTATACTTTGTAGGAGCCACTCTTTGAACTAGTTGATGTTTTTTAGTTTTATCACAAGTTTGTATTACACAAGTTTGACTACAATCATCATCTTTACTACATGGTTCTTTTTCATTTGGTGCTGGTACATAAGGAACATCATTAAATGTTTCAACAGTTGTTCCTGCTGGCATTCTATCTCCTATTTTATATTCACCACATTTAAATATATAATTTAAATATGCAAAATCATTTGGTAATTTTGCTTTGCCGTGTTCTATATCTAGTACTATTTCTTTTGTTCTGTGTATTCTTAAACCCAAATCATAATTAACTCTTGTTGCAACTTTAATTAATTGTGCTGGCTCAATCATACCTTCCAAAGCATATGTTTGGAAGTCAACCATTACATCTTCTAATAGTTGATCAAATGTTCTATATTTGTGTGATACTCCCATAATTATCTATTTAAATTACGTTTATCATCATTAGCATCTTCTGGTATTTTTAATGAATTCATTAATGAAACTAAAACTTGTTGTTCTATTTCAGGAAATAATGACTCAGGAATATGTATTTCTTGTTTATATCTAGGTATACAATCATCTGTTTTTTCACATGTATATGCTGAAACATCATCATTGAATACCGCTTCAATCTTAAGAGCTTCCCAATCTATGTTTGGAGAATATATATAACCATCTAAATACCAAAAGTATTTTTTCTTATTGTATCTAAATGACGTTGTCTTAGTCATAGATACATATGTACCAGGATAAGTAGGTTGTAATTCAATTGAGCCATCTATAGAACTAACTGTTCTTATAAGTGGTCCCCAGTAACCTTCTATCATTTCTGGTAACTTATTTTTTGTACGCATAAATGTACATCCACTTTGAATGCCTGTACATCCTGCCTCAATTTTATCTACCTCTATCATTTCTACAAATGGTAAAGCCTTCCATACTGAATTAAATTTCATTAATTTATTAGCATGGTCTTGTCTTCTCATCAGCAGTTGTGCACTTTTGATAATAAGGCTATAGATATATCTATCTGTAACAAAAGCGTCTTGTACCTCAGCTTTTGCCTGACCTCTAATTCTAGATATCACGTCTGCTATTGTTGCCATAGTAGTGTTTTTTAAACTTCAAATATACCTACTTCTAATATAGGTGTTCCAGATGCTGCATCTGCTTTAAGATCTACTGCTGTTGACCAAGGAAAAAATCCAAACTCTCCTGGGCCTAATGCCATATATTCATCACCACCTTCAGCTTTTACTAGATTAATATTAATAGCACTATCCATATTCTTTACAAACACAAATGATTTTGTATAGCCAGCTGCTGCTACTATATCTTTTGCTGTAGTACTTAAAACTACTCTTTTTACTTCAACAGCTTTACTTATAGTGATTGCATCTGTAACTGTCATGTTTAATGCATCAGAAGTAAGATCAGTTCCTGATAAAGTTATTTTTGCGCTTAATGTTGCCATAATTTTTTTATTATAATTGTTATACGTCTATTTTATTCTTTGTAGTTTGCTTATCCTTATATAAAAATGCAACCCTATACTTATTCTTCATAATTGGATACTTGTTCCAATTTTCAGGATAATTTTTAGCCACACTTCTTTTAAAGTCTCTGCATGCTACAAATCCCCATAACTCCCTGTTTTTAAATCTGTACTTGGTTGTATAGTTTGTATAGAATATTTTAGCAATCTTACCGTCCGTCTCCCAGTTTTTATTTTGTATGACCTTGCCGTATTGACCAGACAGTTGATAGTTAGTATTAACTGTCTTTAATGTTGGACAAGTCCCTATAAAAAGAAAACCAAGTGAGTCAGGAAGTTCTACACCATCTCTATTATCTATAACCCCGTTCCACAGATTTTGATTATACAGTTTAATTATTCTTTTTAACTTTGAGCTATCTATACTAGAATATAAAGGTTTTTTGTCTTTAAACTCTGATATAGTCTTTTTATTTAACAATCCTAATCTTTTTTCTCTATATCTAGGTCCTTTAAGATTAGGTTTCTTAAAATTATTGATCATAGTTACAATTATAATTTACAAAAAAAACACCACTAAAAAAAGTTTCAGAGGTGCTCTTTACATTGCTTGATAGGTTAATTCACAAATATTTCCTGTAATAGGATGCTGTAGCTCTAATTTACCGGATCTTCTATTACCTGTAAACTTTTTAGAATAATGCCAATAATCTGATCTACAAAGGCTTGGTAAAGTCTTATGTATGAAACCACTTGTTTCAGAAGTTGTAACATATTCTACCTTTCTTTCTTGATGATAATGACCAGTAAATAATGTTCTGTTTTTAGTAACACCCCACTCTTTAGCATACTCAGAAGCATAAATAAGAGGTGTATTCTTAGATGGTTTATCTCCGTGTTCAAATGCATTAAAGTTATTATTCCAAACATGAACCTTTCTTTCTAAATATTCTAGATCCCATACTATATCCTTTGAATCAATGGATTTACCTAAAGCATGAGCTAAATGAAATGATGATAATCTATCATGATTACCAGGAATATAAACTACTGTTAAAGTTTTACAAAAAGCTTTAGCATAATTTATACCCCAATGCATTGCATCAAATGCTTGCTCATAAGCCTTTGTAGCTACCGTACAGTTATCTAAAGGTGTTCCACTAGTAGTTTGTCCATAAAAAGTATCCATGTTGATTAGATCACCTCCTACAACAAAAAACAAATTTTCAATGTAATGACTTGATGTAGCTCTTGATAATAAATTTATCATAGTATCTTCAAAGTCTTTATCTATAGTTTCATTACCTTCTTTACCAAAGTGTATATCTTGCAAAGATAATATACCACATACTCTTTCCTTATCTTTTTTAAGCTTTGGTAAATTTGCCTTAGGTATTTTAAATTTTTTAGGTTTCCAATTGTGTAGTATATCTACTAAAAGATCTTCTTCTGCTGATTTTAATTTAGTAACTAAAGCAGATACTCTCCAATGGTCTCCCATTTGTTTGTTCCAATATTGTGAAAGTTTCCATTTAGTAGTATCTATTTTTAAAAGATCTATAATTTCTTCTGGTGTTTTTGGTTCATGACTAAATGTACCAGATATTTTACCTTCTCCTTTTTCTAAATCTATAGATTCTACCAGTTGTGCGTTTTGTGCTGCATTGTCAAAAAACTTTGCTTTTTTCTTTAATTGTTTTCTTTCAGACAATATTTCTTTTTTAAGTTCTTTGTATTTATCTAATGATATTCCTAATTTTTTTGAAACGTATTGAGGATTTTTTTTCCACTTTAACGTCTCTAATATTTTGTTTTTTAAATAAGACATGTTGTTATAGAGTTGTTATAAATTTGTTAAATATAAGAAAATTTAACCGGAAAACAAAAGAGGCCGCTTGTATGCGGCCCCTCCAACGTTTGTAATAGAAAACCAACAAACCATCACAATGTTGTATTTTTATGAAGCAAGAGTTGTAAATAATACCTCCATTACCTTACATCCTGAAGGAGGTGATGAAGTTTCAACTTTTACTTTGTAAGCTGTATTTGCTACTAATCCTGTAATTTTTTGTGTGAATGTTGTTAATGGTACTGGACTAGCATTTACTAATGTCCATCCTGATGGTGAACTTTGTGTGTCAACGTATACATTAGTTCCACTGCTTGTAGTTGATACAGCATTCCATACTACTGTAACTTCATCTGATTTAATTCCTGATAAGTATACATTAAATGGATTATGGTTGACATCATCACTATTACATGCTCCTAAATTATTTGTAAGTATGTTTGCAAATTTTTGTATGATTGAATCAAGTCTTTCACCACTATCAACCGCTAGTAATGCATTAGCTTGACCTATAGTAAAACTTGCTCCTCCATATGTAACGCATGCTGTATCTTGCACATCACCACATCTTTCATTACCTACAGAACAATCTGTATAAGTACACGGGTTAGTTTGAGCTTGGTCTCCGCATCCACATCTAGATACATTATCATTACATTTTGAACAATTTGCCATATCTTTTTTTATTTAATTATTAAGTTCCACATGCATTAGTTATTGCAGTTGCTACTGTAGAAGCACTAAATGTAGTACTAGCAGTTCCTCCTGTAGCTAGTGCAAGTTGTTCATAGATTGCAACACCGCCTGTTTGCATATTTGCTCCTGGACCCATTGCAATGAATTTAATACCATTATTATTCATTAGAGTTGCCATAGCTGTTCCAGCTGCAACGTCAGGACCACCAGAAGCATCATCTGTTCCACCTTCAACGTTATCAGTTAATAAGATTATAATCTTAGCAACATTAGTTCTAAAAGCACCACAGAAATTATTTGAAATAATTCTATTTAATAATGGGAACCCTGGTTCAGGATCATTTACACCACTACCCATACCTAAATTTGTTCCGTTATTTAATTTATTTAATTGTGTTGTAAATGATGTTTCATTATTATTTTGCATTAATTCCATAGCAGTCAAGTGTATAGTTCTAGGTGATGATCCTGTACCATTTTGACTTACCTTTTGAGCTGCTGGTAAACTAGTATAATTTGATTGACTATTATAGTTTGGTGTTGATCCTGCACTTGCAGTTTCATCATATAGTGCTAAACCAATTCTGTATGTATAAGTAGGATGACCAGATGCAGTCTTAATAGTAGCTATTAAATTTGAAGCTGCTGCTTTAGCTGTATTCATATGATTACCCATACTACCTGTATAATCAAATGCAAATATAATATCTATACCTTGATTACAAGGTGGTGCAGCATCTGCAGTTTTTGTTTCTCCTTGTTTTGTACATACTACTGTAACTCCTTGATATACAACAGTAGTTCTAAGAATGTAATTTGTATTAGGAGTTAATCCTGTAAATGATTCTGTTACTGTAGTTCCTGGATTAGTTACTGTCTTAGTAGCTATCACTGGACCTCCAGCAACTGCTAAAATATCTAATGTATATGTTGCTGAAGTACCTAAAATATTACTAAATGCAACTTGGAATCCAGTTGATGTTATACTTGAAAAAGTATAATTTGTAGGACAAGGAATGCTTGCTGGTTCTACTTTAGTTATTAGTTTTTGACAAGTATCACTATCTTTTGTAAAAGATGAATCTATTACTACTGTTAGCTGTGAATTTTCATCTATTGGTGTTACTGATACATTTGTAGTGTACGGGCTTGTATTTGCTAAACTAGATATATTAACATTTTTTACAGTTACATTACCTGAACTATCTGTTATAGTTATTGCAGTTGTTCCACCTGTGTCACTAAATCCTGCTGGTATTGTAGATCCTGAAAAGTCTACTACAATGTGCGTAGTTAATGCATTTGAATCTAATAATCTAGAAATACTAAAATCAAAAGTTAAACTCTCACAAGCTCCTGGGCAACAGTTTGTTTGTATAGCTTGTACTGCATCATATAAATCTTTAATAACTATCCAAGCATTTTGCAATGAATTACCCATATTAACTGGACTTGCGTGCCATCCTGTTTGTGCAGAATATGTTGTACTCGGATTACTTAATAAATTAAAAGCATTTGCTATAGCTTGTTGACCTACAGCATTACTAATAACTGCTGGTGTACCAGTTGCTGTTTGTAATGCACAAAATGCAGTTTCTAATGCTGATACAACAACAGATACATCAGTAAGTGCACCCACTGTTGTAGTTACACATGCTGGTACTATTTGTGCTTCAGAAGTTGTAATTGGAAAATAACTTTCTAATGTAGTAACTCTATTATCTATATTAGTTAATTGAGTTTGTATAGTAGTTATAGTAGCTACTATATTACATACTTTATTACCTACTAGTAATGCATACTGACTTAATGGTAAAGATGTTACCGTTGAACCACCTGACTCATATTGTAGTTCAGTACATAAGCTTATGTTAGGTTCTGTATATGGCGTACTACTATCTGTAGGTAAAGCACATATATATGTTATTATAGCTTGTAAGTTTTCTACAAGTGTAGTTGGAGTTGCACCTGAAGGTAAAGCACACTTTAAATCAAATCCTGTAAGATCAGGCTCATTTGATATACCATCAGTAATTTCACATAATTTTGTAGCTAATGCTGCTACTACATCACTTACTGTGTCTCCATTACATAAGTTTATGCAGGAAATGTCTGGTCCTTGCCAAACTACACAATTAGATGATATATTATTGCATCCGTTTGAGTCAGAGCTTGAGTTAGTTGGAATCATAGATATCTTTTTTTACAGTATACTATACCACATGTATATGTATAATATACAAAACTTTAATAAATCAAACAAGCAATTTGGTTTATTATAGCTTTTTAAAATATCTATCTATATTTAACTAGGCGTTTGATCTTCTTTTAAAGGAGATACAGTACCATCATTAATATTGATATTAACTTTGCCATATTTTTCCTCTAATACTTTAGAAAGTTCATTTAGTTTATCTTGCTCTACATCAAAATCTTTTAGTGCTCTAAATGAAGAAATAAATGTTTGTCCAATAGCCATTGTAATTTGTGACATTACTTTATTGATGTCTTGGATTTCTTTTAATTCTTCTTCAGATACTTTTTTAGATTCTTCTGTTGCTTCAACAACTGGCTCAACTGGTGCTTGAGGCATATCTGTTACTGATACATTCTCTTCAACTGGTTGAGATACTGATTGTGAATCTGTATTAGATTCTGGTACTGCTTGATCAAATTGGTTTTCTTGTGCCATAATATTCAAATTTAATTTTATTTAGTCAAATATATAAGATATTTTTTTATTTTACAAATTATTAATCATCTGAATCTTCAGAACTTTCTTCTTCTGATGATTTTTCTGATTCTTCTGATTCTTCTTCAGCGCTTTCTACCCAAGGTAAAGAATCAACTTCTACATTTTTAGGAGTCTTTTTATCAGAAATAGCTTTAAGTATAACATCTTGCATGTTTTCTACAGGATGATTTGCTTGAGCCCATCCTATTACTTCTTCTTGTGTCAAATCTGCAAGAGGTTTAAAATTATCTTTATCAGGAGGTCCTACTGGACATGCACCGTTAAATACGGCACTATCATCTCCATCTATACCTTTGTATTCAAAATTTACATGCGTAATCACATCTGACAAACCGTCTAGAGATGGTGCTTTTTTCAAAGCCGTGATTTTCCATTCATATCTTATAGCCATAATATTTTATTTTTTTTTGTTAGACAAATATATAATAAATATACAAAAAAAAAGTTAGACTGCCTATTTATATTTTAAGGCATTCCTCCTCCACGGCCTCCACCGCCTCCGCCACCACCACCACTTCCAGATTGAGTGAGGCCTGTAGTTCTTGTTGTAGTGCTATTAGATCCACCTGGATGAGCACCAGTAGCTGTACCAACATTTAATGTTATTACTATATCACCAGTTCTTTCTGAACCACTATTAGCTTCAACAGAATACTTACATTGGCTCACTGTTCCAAGACTTGGTGAACTGCTGCTTGTAGAGCCTTGTGTTATACTTACCCAAGATGGTTTTGATGATACATACCATGTTGATGAGTTTGGATGATTAACTGTTATTATTTGATTAGTATGAGAGCTACTACTATGACTGTCTGCAAGAGGTGTTGTAGATAAATTAGGTGCGTGATCATATTTATAAAACTCACTCATTGCATATGTAGCAGCATTATCAGGTTTATTAGCATTTAAGTTTGCTATATTTGTTACTTCAAAAAGGGTACCGCTACCATTAGAATTACCTCCTAAAGACAAATCTTTTAGTGAATATGGCCCGGTAGGTGTTGATGAACTACTGTAATTATCATACACTTTTTCTCTAGCTAAGCCTAACATAGATAATGATCCTGATGATGGTGCTGCCATGTTATAATGTTTTTAATGGTATATAATATACATTTTCTGTATAGTACTTATTATCCGGAGGAGTAATATTTATAGTATAGTATTTTACACTATCAAATCCTCTTGTATCTCTTTTAAATAAGTTAGGTTTATTATTCCACCATGTTATTTTACATTGTGGTTTAGCATGTCTTTCAGCAAAACCTTTCAAAGCATGATTAAATTCATCTCCATATGTATCATGTAAAATAGAATCATACTGTTTATAATCTGTTATTTCTGTCCATAAACCTTCTAGTATAATTACATTAGATTTATCTGCAGCCCATTCTTTTAATTTAGGTATAATATCTTTATGGCACTCTACTATTGTATGTGACTTAGGCTTTCTTTCTTGTATAGCATCTGATAATATACCCATACCAAACCCAAATTCTACTACGTCATCTCCTTCATCTACACAAACCTCAGCCATTTTTTTCATAATAGGCTCTTCCCATTTCATCATAACTTGGTATGTTTCATTGTCATCTGGATTAACCCAGTATATACCGTCACTATCAAATGTTAAATCTGAAGATCTAAAATTTTCTTCAAAAGCTGCCATTAGTTATTTAGTTTTTCTTTAAGCTCTTTTACTTCTGCATTCAATTCTTTAATAGCTTCAATTAATACACCTACTATGTTACCATAAGCTACAGACTTCATTCCTTCATCATCTGTTGTTATAACCTCTGGTAATATTTTTTCTACTTCTTGAGCTATAACACCAATTGACTTTTTATCTTCACCTATTTTATTAAATTCAACACCTCTAAGTTTATTTACTTTTTCTAGTGAGTTATCAATTGTTTTAATATTTTCTTTTACTCTTTCATCAGAATAAGCTATAACATCACCAGTAGCTCTAATAGTTCCAGTAACATCCAATTCATAACTAGGTGAAGATTGTTTTACACCAACTCTACCATTTTCTTTAACTGTTAATGTTTCTTGTGAGTTACCAGAACCACCCATATAAACTCTCCATCTATCAGAATCACATCTTAATGTTGAAACATTTGCATCTCCATATTCTAATTGTTGACCTATATCAGAGCTTGTATTTAAGTTACCAATAGTACTAGATGCTGATACAACTCCTGTTACAGATATACCACCACTTGTTGTTGCTAATTTTATATTAGTACCATAACCTAAGTTACATGTACTTGTAGGATATAAATTTAAATTACCCCTTAAGTTTCTTATTTCTATATTAGCATAACTATGTTTAATTCTTAATTGACCAGCATTACTAGCTGATGAATTTTCTGACTCTATTATAGATCCGGTATCATTTCTTTGAAATTTAATTTCACCGGTTGTAATATCATCAGCATCACTAGTAATAAAGTTACCAGATGCACCACCTGCTCCGAATGCTCCAGCACCAAGTTCTCTTTTCTCTATTTCATTAGTACTACCATTCAAAAACAACGCTGTCATTTCTGAGCTAGTATTTGTATCTACATTATTTAAATAAAAATTACCTCTAGTTACATAAACATTACCACCATGATCTATTTTCATAGCTGTTTTAGAACCACTTGCATAAGAGTCAGTAGTAGCAATATACATTTTAGTACCATAACTACCGTCTGTTCTTACATATATTCCTCCCTGTGCAGTAGTTCCAGAACTAGTATCAGAAGCACCAAATGTTATTGCACCACCAGCGTGATCTGTACTACTATCAGGATCTAAATGTATTGATCCTTGGTTTGTACCTTGTGTAGTTTCATCCCAAACAACACCATGATGAAAACATACTTGATGATGCATATGCACATATCCAGTGTCTACAAAAGTCATAGCTCTTTTTTCTCCATTATCAACTTCAATAAATCCTCCTGTAAAATAAATAATTTTTGCATTAGCAGTATTAAGAGTCATATGACCACTACTATCTAATGTAAACACTGTATTAGCTGTACCAGTAGTGTGATGGCCAACACTAAAAGTACCTGAATCATTATTATTACTATCAAAATTAATTCTCATATGACCATATGAGTTTATAGTAATAGCATCACTAT
>Ga0115012_10000083_pt1 | contig 53744 bp, 46 predicted proteins | sample TroAtlMetagenome_FD_88706 | JGI IMG/M metagenome (GOLD analysis project Ga0115012, IMG submission 88706) | Marine eukaryotic phytoplankton communities from Atlantic Ocean - Tropical Atlantic ANT10 Metagenome | ecosystem: Environmental > Aquatic > Marine > Oceanic | place: Tropical Atlantic... | reverse complement strand
GTAGCCCGCCCGAGCAACCGCTCCAACGGGTCGTGCTCGGCCACCAGATGCCCGCCGCCAACGTCATCCAGCCGCGGGACGTAGACCGCCTCTTCGCCGTCCCTCAGCTTCGAGGGCAGGAAGCGCAGCGACGCTCGCGGGTCGAGCGGCGAGGGCAGCTCGCCGGGGATGCGGATCCGGGCCCGGGCGCGCTCTGCCTCGGGGTCCGGGATCGGCACCGCCGAGATCAGCGCCTGCGTGTAGGGATGGCGCGGCGCGTCGCAGACCGTGCCGGCGTCGCCCAGCTCGACGATGCGCCCGAGATACAACACCATGATCCGGTTCGAGATCGCCCGCACCACCGACAGATCGTGGCTGATGAACAGCATCGACATGCCGAACTCGGCCTGCAACTCCTTCAGCAGCTGCACGATCTGCGCCTGGATCGAGACGTCGAGCGCGCTCACCGCCTCGTCGCAGATGATCAGCCGCGGCCTGGTGATCATCGCCCGCGCGATGCCCACCCGCTGGTTCTGCCCACCCGAGAGCTCGTGCGGGTAGCGGTTGTACATGATCGGGTCGAGCCCGACCCGCTGCATCATCGCCACCACCGCCTCGCGGCGCTCGCGGCCCGTCATCTCGGGGCGGTGGGTCTTCAGCGGCTCGGCGATGGAATCCGAGATCGTCAGCCGCGGGTCGAGGCTCGCCAGCGGATCCTGGAAGACGATCTGCAGATCCTTGCGCTCGCGCGTGAGCGCCTTGCGGTCCATCTCGTTCAGGGGCTTGCCCAGCCACGAGACCGCGCCCGCAGAGGGCTCGATCAGCTGCAGCACGGCGCGGGCCAGCGTGGACTTGCCACAGCCCGACTCGCCCACGATGCCCAGCGTCTCGCCTTCCTGCAGCGAAAAGCTCACGCCGTTCACCGCCTTCAGCGGCACCTTGCGACCGAACAGCCCGCCCTTCTGATGGATGTCGAAATGCACCTTGAGGTCGTCGACATCGAGGATCGTCCTGCCGCTCACCTGCCCCGGCGCGTCGCCGGTGTCGATGCGCGGCATCGCCTCGAGCAGCTTGCGGGTGTACTCGTGCTCGGGCGCGGCAAAGATGCGCTCCACCGGGCCCTCCTCGACGAAGGCGCCCTTGCGCATGACCTTCACCCGGTCGCACATCCGCGCCACCACGCCCATGTCGTGCGTGATCAGCGCAATCGCCGTGCCCAGTTCGTGCTGCAGCCGCGCCATGAGGTCGAGCACCTCGGCCTGCACCGTCACGTCGAGCGCGGTGGTCGGCTCGTCGGCGATCAGCAGCTTGGGCTCGCAGAGCATCGCCTGCGCGATCATCACGCGCTGGCGCATCCCGCCCGAAAGCTCATGCGGATACTGGTCGAGCCGGCGCTCGGCTTCGGGGATCTGCACGCGGTTGAGCCAGTCGAGGCAGTGCTTGCGTGCCGCAGCGCCGCGCATCCCCTTGTGAACCCGCAGCACCTCGGCCATCTGCACGCCGATCTTGAGATGCGGCGTCAACGCCGTGAGCGGATCCTGGAAGATCATCCCCACGTCGGCGCCGCGGATGGCATTGAGCTTGCCGATGGGCAGGTTGAGGATCTCGTTCCCCGACAGCGTCACCGAGCCGCTGGCGCGGCCGTTGGGGGGCATCAGCCCCATCGCGGCCATGAAGCTCTGGCTCTTGCCCGAGCCACTCTCGCCCACAATGCCGAGGCATTCGCCCGGCGCGATGTCGAAGGACACGCCCTTGACCGCCTCGACGGCGCCGTCGGGCGTGTCGAAGGACACTTTCAGATCGGATACGGAAAGAACGGTCATGTCAGCGATCCTTCGGGTCGAGCGCGTCGCGCAGGCCGTCGCCCACGAAGAACATCGCAATGATCAGCGCGACGTAGAAGAAGAGCGGGAAGAGCAGCTGCCAGAGCGTGCCGTAGGCCATGGTCCCTGCCCCTTCGGCGATCAGCCGGCCGAGCGAGGTGTTGGGCTCGGAGATGCCCAGGCCGAGGAACGAGATGAACGACTCTGCGAGGATCATCTCGGGCACCAGCAGCGAGGCGTAGACGATCACCACGCCGGCGAGGTTGGGCAGGATGTGGCGCCAGATGATGGTGCCTTCCGACACACCGGTGGCGCGCGCCGCCTCGATGAACTCGCGGCTCTTGAGCGCCAGCGTCTGGCCGCGCACGATGCGGCTCATGGTGAGCCACGACACCGCGCCGAGCCCGAGGAACAGCGCCGTGAAGCTCCGCCCTGCCACCACGAGGATCAGGATCAGCACCAGCGTCAAGGGGATCGCCAGCAGGATGTCGACGAAGCGCATCATGATGCTGTCGAGCCGGCCGCCGTAATAGCCCGCCACGACACCCCAGAAGGTGCCGACGAGCAGCGCCATCGCGGCGCCGATCAGGCCCACCAGCAGCGAGGTCTGGGTCGCCTGGATGGTACGGGCGAAGAGGTCGCGGCCAAGGTCGTCGACGCCGAAATAGTGCCCGGTCTCGATGGACGGGCCGCCCATGCCCTTCACGTCGCCCATAACGACCCAGTCGATCTCTTCGTTCGACCATTGCGAGAAGAACGGACCAAGGACCACGAAGGCCACGATCAGCACGAGGATGAAAAGGCTCGCCATGGCGGCCTTGTTGCGCAGGAAGCGGTTGAGCGCGTCGCGAAACAGCGACCGGCCCCGCACGGCGGTGAAATCGGTGATCTCGTCCGCCAGCTCCGCGGCTTTGGGGGAAGTGCCGAAGAATGCCATGTCAGTACCGGATCTTGGGATCGAACCACGCATAGGCGAGGTCGGTCAGAAGGTTCACGATGACGGTCAGGGCGCCATAGAGGATCGTCACGCCCAGCAGCACCGCGTAATCGCGGGTCAGGGCGGAGTTCACATAGGCCTGCCCGAGGCCGCCGGTGGAGAAATACAGGTCGACGAAGACCGAGCCGGTCAGCACGTAGACGAAGACCGGGCCAAGGTAGGAGACCACCGGCAGCAGCGTCGGCTTCATGGCGTGGCGCCAGATGATCGAGCGCTGCGGCAGGCCCTTGGCCCGCGCGGTGCGGATGAAGTTGGCGTTCATCACCTCGAGCATGGACGAGCGCGTGATGCGCGCGATCGAGCCCATGTAGGAGGTCGAGAGCGCGATCACCGGCATGATGAGATACTGCCACTGGCCACCGTTCCAGCCGCCGCCGGGCAGCCAGCCGAGCCAGAGCGTGAATGTCAGGATCAGGATCGGGCCCATGATGAAGTTGGGCAGGGCCTGCGCCGCGATGCCAAGGCTGACGGCGAAATAGTCGATCCAGGTGTTGTGGCGGATTGCGGCGGCGATGCCGAGCGCGACACCCACCAGCGTGGCCGCGAGAAAGGCCAGCGAGCCGTAGGTCAGCGAGATCGGGAAGCCGGTCGCGATGATGTCGTTCACGTCGCGGTCCTTGTAGACGAAGGACGGCCCGAAATCGAAATGCAGCACGATGTTGACGAAATAGTCCCAGAGCTGCTTCCACAGCGGCTGGTCGAGTCCGTAGCGGGCCTCGATATTGGCCAGAACGTCCGGCGGCAGCGGCCGCTCGGAGGTGAACGGGCCACCCGGCGCGAGGTGCATCATGCAGAAGGCGGCGATGACCAGAAGCGCAATGGTGGGAATGGCGACCAGAAGCCGCCGGATGATATAGATCAGCATGTCAGGGGTTCCCCGTGGGGGAGCGCCCCTGCCGCATGGCGGGGCGCTCGGGTCGGTTTACTCGGCGGCCTTGTAGAGGTCCTTGGAGTACCAGTTGAACTGGATGTTGTTCACCGGGAAGTTCTTCAGCGAATCGTCGATCATGTAGACGCCCGCATAGTGGTAGAGCGGGATCACCGGCATGTCCGCGGCGAGGATTTCTTCCGCCCGGGTGTAGAGCGGCGCGGTGTCCTCGGCGGTCAGCGCGTCCTCGAGCAGCTGGTCGTACTCGGCGTTCGAGTACTTGCCGTCGTTGTAGCCCGAGTCGGACTGAAGCAGGTCGAGGAAGGTCGACGCCTCGTTGTAGTCGCCGCACCATGCGCCGCGGGCCAGCTCGAAGTTCTGGTTGCCGCGCTCCTCGAGGAACACCTTCCACTCCATGTTGGACAGCTGCGCCTCGACACCGAGTTTCTGCTTCCACATCTGCGACAGCACCACGGCCACCTTCTGGTGTGCCTCGGAGGTGTTGTAGACCATGTCGAAGCTCAGCGGATTGTCCTCGCCGAAGCCGGCCTCGGCCAGCAGTTCCTTGGCCTTCGCATCACGCTCGGCCTGGGTCATGCCCGCCATCTCGGTCTCGGGCGCGTTGAAGCCCGCGGTTGCCTCGGGAGTGAAGACGTAAGCCGGGGGCTGGCCACCGGCCATGACGTTGTTGACGATGATGTCGCGATCCACCGCCAGCGCCAGCGCCTTGCGGACGTTGGGATCCTTGAAGGCCTCGGGGCCGCTCTCGGAAAGGTTGAAGGTGTAGTAGTAGTTGCAGAGCTTCGGGAAGCTGTGCGCCTCCTCGCCATACTCGTCGCGCAGGCGCGGGAACTGGCCGGCGGGAATGTCGGTCATGTCGAGCTCACCGGCGCGGTACCGGGTCAGCGCCACGTTCTCGTCGTTGATGATCAGCGCCACCGACTTGTCGAGGATGACGTTCTCGGCATCCCAGTACTGGTCGTTCTTCTCGCGCACGATGGATTCGCCGGGGTTCATCTCGGTCAGCACATAGGCGCCGTTGCCGACGAAGTTCTCGGGGCTGGTCCATGCCGAGCCGTGCTCTTCGATGACGCTCTGCGGCGACGGGAAGGTGGTCGAGTGCACCACCATCTGCGGGAAGTAGGGCAGCGGCGAGGTCAGGCGCACCTCGAGCGTGGTGTCGTCGATGGCCTCGACGCCGAGCTCCTCGGGGGCCATGTCACCGGCAACCACGGCATCGCCGTTCTCGAGCGACATCAGCGAGATGAACCACTGGTAGGGCGAGGCGGTGGCGGGATCGGCGGCGCGGCGCCAGGCGTAGACGAAATCGCCGGCAGTGACCGGATCGCCGTTCGACCACTTGGCGTCGTCGCGCAGGTGGAAGGTGTAGGTCATCTTGTCGTCCGAGACCTCCCAGTCGGTGGCCACGCCGGGGACCAGTTCGCCGTTCTCATCCTGATTCAACAGGCCCTCGAACAGATCGCGCACCACGTCAGAGCCGTCGGCATCCTCGACGATCTGCGGGTCGATCGAGGAAATGTTGTCGAGGATTCGGTAGGTGAAGGTCTGATCCGCCGCCAGCGTGTCGCCGGTCTCGGGATGGGTCTCCTGCGCCACCGCGCTGGCGGCAAGGCCGGCGCTGAGGAACGTGGTCAGGGTCAGTCGGGTCAATCGCGTCATGGCATGTGCCTCCCTGTTCTGGGGTCGGGAGCGGTGCGCCCCCTTCTCGCCAAGGTAAAGTGAATTCGAGCCACAGCAATCATCACGTGAAACGTGTGGCTGCGCATTGCAGAACCACGGATCCTGCGGTCTCGATGACATGGGGCGGACCAACATCCGATTCCGCTCCCGCAGACAAGGGGGCACAACGCGACGTAATCGCGCATCGGGCGAAATGCAGCGACGATTGGGCGAGTCCTTGCCGCCGCCCATCGAGGCTCTCGGGACAGCCGCATGCTGTGAAGCCCTTGGCACACGCATTGCGTGAGCATTTCAAGGCCCGCGACCGCACCGAATTCCGCAACGCGGACGGATTTTCCGACAATCATGCCGCAGCTGCGAGATTGTTGGCACAGAAACGATCCCGGCGCTTAAAGGTCTATCTGTCGCCCAACTTTTTCCACGCTTCGCCCGCAGGCAAAAGCCGTTACGATCAGAAAGGTTAACAGAATGCTAGGTATGATAACGAGCGCCGCAGCGGGCCTCTTCTCCCCCTCCGCGGCGCAGCCTGTGGCCAAGCCTGCAGAGCCCGAAACCACCGCCCCCGTGACAGTCTCCGCAGTCGAAACCGCCATCGAGGAGACGACAGCCAGCGCTGGCGCGACGCCGGTCGCGGCAAACTCGGGCAGCGACGAAACCGCGAGCACCGCCGCCAAGCCGTCCGAGCGGTCTGGCGCCACAAGCGCCAGGGCCGACGCCCCCTCGGGCGCCACCGGGACGGCAGCCGCCCCCGAGACCGCCTCGGAGGATGACCTTGCGGCGGCCCGTGCCGAGGCCATCGCCACGCAGGAGAGCTTCAAGAAGAGCCTGCTGGTGGCCAGCATGAGCACCGAAACCGGCGAATCCGCCCCCGAGCTCGGCGCAACCCCGAGCCGTGGCGCCGCGAGCTATGCCGCCGCCCGCAATGCGGAAGCGGAAGCCCCGAACGGCCGCAGCAACGCGGCCTGAGGGCTGGCAACGACACTGTCGTGGCGCGGCAAGATCGCGCCACGGTGCGCCCATCCGGCAGGTTCAGGGACCGGATCAGGGGGCGCTGCCCCCTCTTGGCGCAAGCGCCGATTCACCCCCGAGGTATTTTCCGAACCAGAGAAGACAGGGATGCCGCTCGGTCAGACCGGCTGATGCGCGTCTGCCCGGTCTTGGGTGCCGAGAGCGGCGCGCCAGCGGGCGGCATAGTCGCGGTAGGGCGCCGGGTCCGCCGGTCCGTCGTGGCGCGCGGTGGCGCTGCTGTGTCCGGGCGCGAAGAGCAGCGCCGCGCCAATCGAGGTGCCGGTGGCGGAGGCGGCGGTCTCGACCCCGCCGGGACGCAGGGCTGAGAGCATGTCGAGCACGTCGCGATTGCGCGCGAAGGGGCCCTCGATGAGCTGGGGCCCTCCGGCGCCGATGAGCCCGAGACAGGTGTCGGTCATCAGCCCGAGATAAAGTGACAGCGCGAAGAGGCGCTCTCCGTCGCTGCGCGGCTCGCGGCTCCAGCGATGCGTCCGGCCGGCGAAGGGGCCGCTTTCGGGGACCACCGCGGGCAGCAGCATGATGCCGTCGCGCAGCACCGCCTCGCGCTCGGCCTCGGTCGGGGCGCCGGTGAGGCCCTCGCTCATCAGCTGGTATTCGCGCCCCCCCATGAAGCGCGCCGAGGGCACCGGCTGACCGAAGGCGTCGACATTGATCAGCGTGTCGCGGGCGGGGTCCAGCGCCGGGGCGGTGGCGCCGACCGACATGGCGATCACCCAGGTGCCGGTGGAGACCACCGAAACCGGCCCGGCGCGGCCCAGCAGGTGGGGCAGCAGCGAGGCGTTGCTGTCGTGGATGCCGCAGACCACCTGCGTGTCGGCGGGCAGGCCGGTGCGATGGGCGATCTCGGCGCTGATCGGGCCCAGCACCTCGGTGGCGCGGCGCGGAGGGGCGATCTTTCCCTCGAGGCCAAGGCGGCCCGGCAAGTCGGAAAACCGGCCCTCGCGGGGGCGCCAGAGATCTGTGTGGCAGCCCAGCGAGGACATGTCCGTGGCCAGCGCGCCGCTGAGGCGGAAGCCCCAGTATTGCGGGTAGGTCACGACGTGGGCGATGCGGTCTTTCAGGGACGGGTCGCAGGCCAGCTGCCAGTGCAGCTGCGCGCCCAGGTTCAGCCCCATGGGCAGGCGCGGACTGCCGGTCTCGGCAAAGGGCGGGCGCAGCGCGTCGTAGGCCTCGGCCATCGCATCAGGGCCGGTGTGTTCATAGTCCAGCATCGGCGCGGCGAGCCCGCCTTCCGCGTCGAGCAGCACCGCCGCAGCCCCGTGCGTGGTGACCGAGATGCCGTCGATCCCGTGGCTTTCGTGGAACGCCGCCAGATGCTCGAGGAAGAACGCCCAGTGGCCCTCGAGGTCGAAATGCGGATAGGGCGGGCCCGGGCGCACGGCGTTGGGACGGGTGACCACGGCCAGTTCCTCGAGCCGTTCGAGATCGACCAGCGCGAGCTTGACGTTGGTCTTGCCCACGTCGATCACGGCGATGTTGCGCGGCGCGCTCATGGCAGGTGAAACACCGGTACGAGCGGCGTCTCTACGGGGCTGTTGTCGGGGTTGGTCTGCATGATGTCGGCCATGTAGGCCCACCATTTCTGCACCGCCGGATGCGCAGGCAGCGCCGCCATGCCGTGATCCTCACGCCGCCAGAGCACCGCGAAGAGATGCCGGGTTTCGGGGTCGTAATGGATCGAGTAATCCTCGACCCCGGCCGCTTTCAGCGCCTCGACGAGCTCGGGCCAGATGGCGTCGTGGCGGCGCTTGTACTCGTCGAGCTGGCCTTCGTTCAGGACCATGCGGAAGGCGTGCTTCTCCATGCTCAGCCCCCCCAGCGCAGCTTCGACCAGAGCCGCGGCAGCGCGATCACCCCGATCAGCAGCGCGCCGATGACGATCGACATGACGATGCCCGGCACGTTCAGAAGGCCCAGCCCGAAGGTCACCATGCCCATCACGAAGGCCGCGATCACCACGCCCGGGATCGAGCCCGAGCCGCCAAGGATGCTGACCCCGCCCAGCACCACCATCGTGACGACCTCGAGTTCCCAGCCGAAGCCGATCGAGGGGCGCGTGGAGCCCAGCCGCGAGGTCAGGCAGATCGCTGCCACACCCGACATCAGCCCGGTGAGCAGGAACAGGACAAAGCGCACCCGCTGCACCCTGATGCCCGAGAACAGCGCCCCTGTCGGGTTGTTGCCGATGGCATAGACCGAGCGGCCGAAATTGGTCTTGTGCAGCAGCACGCCGTAGATCACCGCCAGCACCGCGAAGAGCACGAACTCGAAACTGATCACCCAGAAAACGTAGCCCTGCCCGAAGAAGGCAAAGCTCTCTGGGTAGCCGCGATAGGCCTGATCGCCGAGCACGATATAGGCGATGCCGCGGAACAGGCTCATGGTGCCGATGGTGACCACGATCGAGGGCAGCGCCAGCCGCGTCACCAGCACGCCGTTGAACGCGCCCGCCGCCAGCCCGGTGGCAAGGCCGATGGCCACCAGCCCCGGCGTGCCGACCCCGGCCTGCACCGCGGCCCCCATGGCGGTCGAGGCCAGCGCGATGATCGAGGCGACCGAGAGGTCGATGTCGCCGGCGATGATCAGCAGCGCCATGGCGAAGGCGATCATCGCCTTCTCGGTGAAGTTGAAGGTGGCGTCGCTCAGGTTCCAGGCGTTGAGGAAGTAGGGCGAGGCGAAGCAGTTGGCGATGAAGATCGCCACCGCCACCACCAGCAGCAGGCTCTCCCAGCTTTTCAGTCGTTTTGTTAGCGGCGAGACCAGCGTGTCGGGGATGTGATGGGTGGAACTCGTGCTCATGCTGCGGCCTCCGCCTGCTTGAGGATAACCCGGCCCTTGGTCCTGTTGGCCTGCGCGTTGAAGGCGACGGCGACGATGATCGCGCTGCCCGAGATCGCGAGCTGCCAGAAGGGCGAGATGTTGACGACCGGCAGGGCGTTCTTGATCACGCCGAGGAACAGCGCCCCGAGCACCGCGCCGAAGACCGAGCCGACGCCGCCGGCGATGGAGACGCCGCCGATCACCGCGGCGGCGACGGTGTCGAGCTCGAAGCCGCCGGCGATATCGACATAGGCCACCGCGTAGCGGCTGACCCAGAGATAGCCCGTCAGGCCCGCGAGCGCGCCGGAGATGGTGTAGGCGGTGAACTTGGTCCGGCCGACGTCGATGCCGGTATAGACCGCCGCGTGAGGGTTGCCGCCCACCGCATAGACCGCGCGGCCGAGGCTGGTGCGGGTCATCAGCACGAAGAAGGCGAGGATCACGAGGATGGCGACCCAGCTCATCATCGGCAAACCCAGCAGCTCGGCGCGGGGGAAGGCCTTGAAGGCCGGCGACATCTCGTGCGCGTTCACCCACTTGCCGTTGGAGATCAGGAAGATGATGCCGCGGAAGATGGTCATCGTGCCAAGCGTCACGACGATCGGCGGGATGTCGAGCTTCCACACCAGCAGGCCGTTGATCATGCCCATGAGGGTGCCGAGCGCCACAGCGATGACGATGATGACCGCCACCGGCAGGCCCGGCATCATGATGTTGAGCATCGCCACGCACATGCCGGTGAGCGCGAGGTTGGCGGCGACCGAGAGGTCGATGCACTTGGTCAGGATGACGATCATCTGCCCCAGCGCCAGAAGCATCAGCGGCGAGGTGTCGTTGAACACCGCGATCAGGTTCGAGGGCGCCACGAAGGCCGGGAAGCGCACGGCGATCAGAACCAGAAGCGCCAGGATGGCGGCGGCAAGGATGGTTTCGCGCGCGGTGAGGATACGTTTCAGCATGTCAGCTCTCCCGAATGCCTGCGGCGTGACGGACAAGGGTTTCGGGGGTCATCTCGTCGCCCCCGAGCTCGGCGACCATGCGGCCCTCGCGCATGACGATGACCCGGTCGGACATGCCCAGAACCTCGGGGATCTCGGAGCTGACCATGATCACCGCGAGCCCCTGCCCGGCCAGTTCGGCCATGAAATCGTGCACCGCGGCCTTGGAGCCGATGTCGATGCCCTTGGTCGGCTCGTCGAGGATGATCACCTTGGGCTGGGTGGCGAGCCACTTGGCGATCACCACCTTCTGCTGGTTGCCGCCCGAGAGATTGCCCACGTCGGTGTCGAGCGAGGCGGCGCGCAGGTCGAGCCGCTCGCAATAGGTGCGCGCCAGCTTGAACTCCTCCGCCAGCCGGATGAAGCCGCTGCGCGAGGTGCGCCCGAGTGACGGCAGCGTGACGTTCTGGAAGATCGGCATGGCGGTGATGGCCCCCTGCTGACCGCGATCCTCGGGGACATAGACGATCCCCGCCCCCACCGCGTCGGCGGGCGAGGCGATCTCGCGGGCCTCGCCGTCGATGCGGATGCGGCCCGAGGAGGGCCGGGTGATGCCGAAGAGCGATTGCATGACCTCGGAGCGCCCTGCCCCGACAAGGCCGTAGAAGCCGAGGATCTCGCCCCTGCGCAGCGAGAAACCGACCCCCTCGAACTCGGTCGGGTGGCAATAGTTCTCGACCGCCAGCACCGCGTCGCCAAGCTCCGGCGTGCGCTCGGGGAAGATATGCGCCACCTCGCGGCCGACCATCAGCTTGACCAGCGCGTCGTTGTCTGTGTCTTCGATGCGCCCCTCGCCGACATATTGGCCGTCACGGAAGACGGTGTAGTTGTCGGCGATGCGGAAGATCTCGTCGAACTTGTGGCTGATGAACAGGATCGCCTTGCCCTGCGCCTTGAGCTGGTCGACCAGCTCGTAGAGCTCTTCGATCTCCTTGTGCGACAGCGCCGCGGTGGGTTCGTCCATGACCACAACGCGGGCATCGATCGACAGCGCACGGGCGATCGCAACCATGTGCTTGCTGGCGATGCCGAGGTCGCGCAGCCGGGTGGCCGGATCGATCTCGGCGCCGATCCCGGTCAGGATCTCGGACGAGCGGCGGTGGATCTCGGCCCAGTCGAGCAGGCCCCAGCGGGTGCGGGGCGCATGGCCGAGAAAGATGTTCTCGGCCACCGACAGCTCGTCGAACAGCACCGTCTCCTGGTGGATCGCGGTGATGCCGGCGTCGGCGGCGTCCTGAGCGGTGGGAAAGCGGGTCTCCTCGCCGTCGACGAGGATGCGGCCCTCGGTCGGCTGGTAAATCCCCGTAAGGATCTTGACCATCGTCGACTTGCCGGCACCGTTCTCGCCGATCAGCGCGGTGACCTCGCCGGGATAGAGGTTGAGCGACACCTCGGAGAGGGCGCGCACACCGGGAAAGGTCTTGGTGATGCCGTCGAGGGCCAAAACGGGCGTCGGGCGGGTCACTGGATCTGTCTCTGCCTGGGTCTGTGTTTGCATCAGCATGTCGTGGCGCCCCGTCGATTGGAGGGAGCGCCCCGGCGCGGCTTCGGCGCCGGGGTCGCGTCTGGCATGTCCAAAGTGGACGCGATCAGAAGATCGACTTGAACTCGTCGATGTTGCCGGCGTCGTAGACGAAGGGATCGGCCATCGCGCCATTGCCCTCGTCATCGAGCGTCACCTCGCCCATGCGGCCCATCGGCAGGGTTGCGCCAGGCTCGGCGGTGGCCTCGCCCGAGGCCAGCGCGTGGGCGATCATCGTGGCCGAGTACCCGAGGTCGATCGGGTTCCAGATCGCAAAGGACTGCGACGCGCCGGACTCGATGGCGCCGGCCATCTCGGAGGGCAGGCCGAGGCCGGTCACGTTCACCTCCCCCGCCTTGCCGGCGTCGGCAACGGCCTGCGCGGCGGCCACGATGCCGACCGAGGTCGGCGCGATGATGGCGTCGAGATCGGGATAGGTCGCCATCAGGCCCTGCGCTTCCCGGTAGGACTTGTCGGCGAGGTCGTCGCCATAGACGGTCGCGACCAGCTCGATGCCCTCGTATTCGGGCAGCACCGTCTTCATCTCCTCGATCCAGATGTTCTGGTTCGTGGCGGTGGCCGAAGCCGACAGGATCGCCACCTGGCCACCATCGGGCAGGTGATCGGCGGCGAGCTTGACGCACATGTTGCCGATCAACTCGTTCGAAGACGGGTTGAGGTGCATCTGCCGGCCCTCCGGTGCCACACCCGAATCCCAGCTGATCACGGTGATGCCACGCTGCATGGCCTTCTTCAGCGAGGGCACCAGCGCGTCGTAGTCGTTGGCCGAGATCGCGATGGCATCGACGCCCTGCGCGATCAGCGAGTTGATCACCTCGATCTGCCCCTCGGCGGTGGTGTCGGTCGGGCCGGTATAGATGATCTCGGTGTCGCCAAGCTCGGCCGCGGCCTCTTCGGCGCCCTTGGCTGCGGCCTCGAAGAAACCGATGCCCAGCGCCTTCACCACGAGCGCGATGCGCGTCTCGTCGGCCGAGGCCGCCGTTGCGCCGAAGCCCGCCGCCATCGTTGCGGCCAACGCCACCGTTCCAAGTACCTTGTTGATCACGCGCATAAGTTCCTCCCGTATGAAGCGTGTTGGGCGAAGACCTAGGAGGCCGCCCCATCCTCCTCGTTTGCCGCCGCGACCGGCGCGACGATCAGCTCCACATCCGCCGCCTCGAGCATCGCGGCGGCACGATCCGAAATCCCGTCATCGGTGATCACCACCTTCGCCCGCTCGAGCGGACAGAGCACCAGCGACGAGCGCTGTTCGAATTTCGTGCTGTCCACCAGCACCACCAGCTCGTCGGCCTGGCCGATCAGCTTGTGCTCGGCCTGGATCAGCAGCGGATCCGCCTCCATCAGACCCAGCGGCCCGACCCCCTGCGCGCCCATGAACATGCGCCGCGCATAGAAGTTGCGGGTCACGTCGTTCTCGAACGGGCTCAGCACGATCTGCTGTTCGCGGTAGATCACCCCTCCCGACAACATCACCGTGTTCTTGGAGTGCTTCAGAAGGTGCTCGGCGATGGGAAACGAGTTGGTGAAGACCTGCACCCGGCGGCTGGCCAGCGGATGCACCATCTGAAAGGTCGTGGTGCCGCCGTTGATAATGATCGGATCACCGTCGTTCACCAGCTCGCAGGCAGCGCGGGCGATGGCCTGCTTCTGCTTAATCCGCATGGTTTCGTTGACCGCGAAGGTGCGGCCGGCAAGGCCCACGAACTGCGGCGGGGCGATGGCCTCGGCGCCACCGCGCACACGGCGCAGCTTCTTTTGCATGTGTAGGGTGGCGATGTCGCGGCGCACCGTCGCTTCGGATACGCCCGTCAGGTTCACCAGATCGACCACGGTTGCGACCGGTCGCTCCTGAACCGCTGACAGAATCAGCCTGTGGCGTTCGCTTTCGTGCATGCCGTCCTCCCTCTTGGCGAGAAACTTGCGCGGATTCCCGATCATCGTCAATCATTTTCTGTCATCAATGATCATTCTGCGGCGCAGAATGATTGAACATGATTGTTTGTGATTGACAGAGACGCCCGCGGGGCGCAGGTTTTGAGCAAGATTGAATCGGGCGCGCCGCGCCAATGGGAGGAAGCCATGCTCAAGACGACCGCCGCCCCGCGGCTCGAAACCCTGTGGGACGACTCGCGCGCCGCGTCGATGTCGGAGCCCGAAAAGCTGCTCTATCGCTCCAACCTGCTAGGCTCTGACAAGCGCATCACCAACTACGGCGGCGGCAACACCTCCGCCAAGGTGATCGAGACCGACCCGCTGACCGGCGAGGAGACGGAGGTGCTCTGGGTCAAGGGCTCGGGCGGTGATGTCGGCTCGATCAAGATGGATGGCTTCGCCACGCTCTACATGGACAAGCTGCGCGCCCTGAAGGGCAAATATCGCGGTGTCGCGTTCGAGGACGAGATGGTCGGCTACCTGCCGCATTGCACCTTCAACCTGAACCCGCGCGCCGCCTCGATCGACACGCCGCTGCACGCCTACGTGCCGCGCAAGCATGTCGACCACATGCATCCCGACGCGATCATCGCCATTGCCGCCGCCAAGGACAGCAAGGCGCTGACGCAGGAGATCTTCGGCGCCGAGATCGGCTGGCTGCCATGGAAGAAGCCGGGCTACGAGCTGGGGCTCTGGCTTGAGACGTTCTGCCTCGAGAACCCCGAGGCCAAGGGCGTCGTGCTCGAAAGCCACGGGCTCTTCACCTGGGCCGACGACGCCAAGGACTGCTACCTTCTGACGCTCGGGATCATCAACAAGGCCATCGCCTATTTCGACGACAAGACCCGCGATGTGCCGGCCTTTGGCGGCGCGGTGCACGAAAGCCTCGCCCCCGAGGCCCGGCGCGCTGTGGCCGCCCGGCTGATGCCGGCGATCCGCGGCTTCGTCTCGGGCAAGCAGCACATGGTCGGCCATTTCGATGACAGCGATGCGGTGCTCGAGTTCGTCAACGGCACGGACATGCGCGCGCTGGCGGCGCTTGGCACCTCCTGCCCGGACCACTTCCTGCGCACCAAGATCCGCCCGCTGGTGGTGGAGTTCGACCCGGCGCGGAACAACGTCGACGCCGTGCTCGACGGGCTCGAGGCGCAGATCGCCGCCTATCGCGAGGACTACGCCGCCTATTACGAGCGCTGCAAGCATGACGACAGCCCGGCGATCCGCGACCCCAACGCGGTGGTTTACCTCGTGCCCGGCGTCGGCATGATCACCTTCGCCAAGGACAAGGCCACGGCGCGGATCTCGGGCGAGTTCTACACCAACGCGATCAACGTGATGCGCGGTGCGTCGGCCGTCAGCGAATATTGCGGTCTGCCCGAGCAGGAGGCCTTCGACATCGAGTACTGGCTGCTCGAGGAGGCCAAGCTGCAGCGCATGCCCAAGCCCAAGAGCCTCGCGGGCCGGGTGGCGCTGGTCACCGGCGGTGCCGGCGGCATCGGTGCGGCGACCGCCGAGCGCTACCTCGCCGAGGGCGCCTGCGTGATGCTTGCCGATATCAGCGCCGAGAACCTCAAGGCCGCCCGGGACGGGCTCGCCCAGCGCCACGGCAAGGACGTGGTGCGCACGGTGCTTATGAACGTCACTGACGAGAACGGCGTGGCCGCCGCCCATGACGAGACCGCGGTCGAATTCGGCGGGCTCGACATCCTCGTGTCGAACGCCGGCATCGCCTCCTCGGCTCCGGTCGAGGAGACCTCGCTGGCGCTCTGGTCCAAGAACATGGACATCCTGTCCACCGGCTACTTCCTCGTCTCGCGCGAGGCATTCAAGCTGATGCGCGCGCAGGGACTCGGCGGCGCCATCGTCTTCGTCGCCTCGAAGAACGGCCTCGCGGCCTCGCCCAACGCCTCGGCCTACTGCACCGCCAAGGCCTCCGAGATCCATCTCGCCCGCTGCCTCGCGCTGGAAGGTGCCGAGGCCGGCATCCGGGTCAACGTGGTCAATCCCGACGCGGTGCTGCGCGGCTCGAAGATCTGGGAGGGCGAATGGCTCGAACAGCGCGCCTCGACCTACGGCACCGACAAGGAAGGCCTCGAAGAGATGTACCGCAACCGCTCGATGCTGAAGCGCTCGGTGCTGCCCGAGGACATCGCCGAGGCGGCGTATTTCCTTGCCTCTGACCTGTCGGCGAAATCCACCGGCAACATTCTGAACGTCGATGCCGGCAACAAGGAGGCGTTCACACGCTGAGCGCGGGCGGGCCTCGGCCCGCCCCACCCGCCGCCCGGAGGAGACCATGCGGCATGTTCCCACAAGACCACCACTCACGGACCCGGTTCCCGGCGCGCGGCCGACACCTTGCGGCGTCGCTCCGCGGTGCCGCCGGCGCGCCACCCCCATCTTCCCAATGACACCGTCGCAGGCCGGACGCCGCAGATAACTGCGCGCGCGCCTGCCCTGCCGGGATGCCAGCCGCACCCCGCCCCCTGATAAGGAGACCCGCCATGACCACCAAGAGCTACGAGATGGCCCGCGAGGCCTTTGCCGCTTGGGATGTCGATACCGAGGCCGCGCTTGCGACGCTGGCCACGATCCCGATCTCGGTGCATTGCTGGCAGGGCGACGACGTGGTCGGCTTCGAAACCCGCCACGGCAGCTCGGGCGGCGGCATCCAGGCCACCGGCAACCACCCCGGCCGCGCCCGCACCCCCGACGAGCTGCGCGCCGATCTGGAGTTCGCCTACGCGAAGATCCCCGGCCGCCACCGGCTCAACCTGCATGCCTGCTACATGGACACCGACGAGTCGCCAGACCGTGACGAGATCGAGGTGAAGCACTTCCAGCCTTGGATCGACTGGGCTGGCGACCAGGGCGTCGGGCTGGATTTCAATCCGACCTTCTTCGCCCACGAAAAGGCCGACGACAACCTGACGCTCAGCCACCCCGATCAGGGCATCCGCGACTTCTGGATCGAGCACGGCAAGCGCAGCCGCGAGATCGCGGCGGCCTTCGGGCGCGCGCAAGGCAGCGCCTGCGTCAACAACATCTGGGTGCCCGACGGCTCCAAGGACAATCCCGTCGACCGCATGGGCGCACGCAAGCGGCTCGAGACCTCGCTCGACGCCATGTGCGCCGAGACGCTCAATAAAGCCGAGATGCTGGACGCGGTGGAATCGAAGCTCTTCGGCATCGGCGTCGAGGCGATGACCGTGGGCAGCCACGAGTTCTACATGGGCTACGCGATCCGGCGCGACACCCTGCTCTGCCTCGACATGGGGCATTTCCACCCGACCGAGAACATCGCCGACAAGCTCAGCGCGGTGGCGCTGTCGGTCGATGAGATCCTGCTGCATGTCAGCCGTCCGATGCGCTGGGACAGCGACCACGTCATCCTGCTCGACGACAGCATCCGCGCCATGGCGCAGGAGCTGGTCTTCGGCGACCTGCTCGGGCGCACTCATATCGGGCTCGATTTCTTCGACGCCACGATCAGCCGCACCGCCGCCTGGGTGATCGGGGTGCGCAACATGCAAAAGGCGCTGCTCGAGTCGCTGCTGATGCCGCAGGCGCGGCTCAAGGCGGCCGAGACCTCGCTCGACTTCACCACACGGCTGATGCTTACCGAAGAGATGAAGGACATGCCCTTCGGCGCAGTCTGGGCCGAGTTCTGCGACCGCATGGGCGTGCCCTCGGGCGCGCCGCTCATCTCCGATCTCGACGCCTACCAGGCGTCTGTCGCCTCGCGAGGATAGAGACCATGGCACCGTTCACGCATCCGATTTCCTTCGTCAAGGAAGCCGCTCCGCTGGCGCATCTGTGCTGGAAGATGGGCTGGAACGAGGCCAATGGCGGCAATTTCTCGTGGCGGCTGCCGCGGGAGGAGATCGAGGCCATCCTGACCCGCCACTATCCCGAGCTCGCCCCCGGAGAGCCGGTGCCGATGCCGATCGACGAGCCTGAACTCGACGGGGAGTACTTCCTCGTCACCGGCTCGGGGCAGTTCTTCCGCCACGCGCTGGAAAAACCGAACCAGGTGTTCGGCATCGTGCGCATCACCGAAGGCGGCACCGCCTGGCAGAAATGCTGGGGCTTCTCGTCGGGTGCCAAGCCCACCTCGGAGTTCGCCACCCACCTTGTGGCCCACGCCATCCGCAAGCGCGTCTCGGACGGGCGTGAGCGGATGATCCTGCATTGCCACCCGCCGGAATTCGTCGCGTTGAGTTTCCTCGAGCCGCTCGACACCAGGCGGCTGACCCGCGTGCTCTGGGAGAAAATGCCGGAATGCATCGTCATCTTCCCCGATGGCGTGCGCGTGGTGCCGCTGCTGCTGCCCGGCACGGTCGAGATCGCGCAGGCCTCGTCGGTCGAGCTCGAGCACAGCCGGGTGATCTCGTGGAGCCACCACGGCATCTTCGCCTCCGAGGAAAACCCCGACAAGATCTTCGCGCTCGTCGAGACCGTCGAGAAGGCGGCAGCGATCCACCGCAAGGTGCTCTCGGCGGGCGGCGCGAAGCAGGCGATCTCGACCGCCATGCTGCGCCAGCTCACCGAGAAGTTCGCCACGCTTCTGGTCGCGCCGCCGATGCTGCTCGACGACTGACGCGCCTGCGGCCCGCGCCTAGTCGCGCGAGCCGATCACTGTGGTGATCTCGCCCACCCCTTCGATGGTGACGACACAGCTGTCGCCCGGCACCAGCGCGCCAACACCGGCCGGCGTGCCGGTCATGATCAGATCACCCGGGGCCAGCTCGACGCTTTTCGACAGGAAGGCCACCACGTCCGCGACCGGCCAGATCATCTCGGACAGATCGCCATCCTGCTTCACCGTGCCATTCACCGACAGGCTGATGCGCCCCGCGGAGGGGTGGCCGATCTCGCTGGCCGAGACCAGCGGCCCGATCACCGCCGAACGGTCGAAGCCCTTCGAGAGATCCCACGGACGGCGCAGCTCCTTGGCGGCGTTCTGCATGTCGCGGCGGGTGAGGTCGTTGCCCACCGCGTACCCCCAGACATGTTCGAGCGCCCGGTCGGCCGGGATCTCGCGCCCGCCGGCGCCGATGGCGACCACCAGCTCGGCCTCGTAATGCAGGTTCTCGGTCTGCGGCGGATAGGAAATGGTCGCGCCGTCACCCACCACCGCATCGGCGGGCTTGGTAAAGAAGAACGGCGGCTCGCGGTCCGGGTCGCGCCCCATCTCGCGGGCATGGGCGGCGTAGTTGCGCCCGACGCAGAAGATGCGGCGGACCGGGAAGCGGTCTTCGCTGCCGGCGATGGCGATGGAAGGCGTCTCCATCGGGGGGATGACAAAGCTCATGCGAACTCCCGTGTCTCGTGCTGTCTCTTGAGGCTTACGCCCGGAGCCGCCCCCGATACCAGCCCCTTTCCCCGGCCCTCCAGATTGACAGGCAAGGCGAAGCGGCGCTTGATCCCGGCAACAGGAAAGGGCGGCGGCGGGCGACGCGCCGTGTAGAAAGGTGCAAGATGAAGAAGACAGTGGCAGTGATCGGCGCCGGCATCGTGGGGGTCTCGACCGCGATCTGGCTACAGCGTGACGGGCATGACGTGATCCTGATCGACAAGGCCGGCCCCGGAGAAGGCACCAGCCACGGCAATGGCGGCGTGCTGGCCTCCTGCTCGGTGATGCCGGTGCCCGGGCCCGGGCTCTGGACCAAGGCGCCGAGGATGCTGCTCGATCCCAACCAGCCGCTCTTCATGAAATGGTCCTACCTGCCCAAGCTGGCACCATGGCTGATGAAGTACATGCGTCATGCCAATGCCGACAGCGCCCGCAGGCGGGCCGCGGCGGCGACCTCGATCATCGGCGACAGCCTGTCGGATCACCTTGCCCTCGCCACCGGCACCGGGGCCGAGAAGTGGGTCGTGCCCGGCGATTACGTCTTCATCTACAACACCCGCGCCGACTACGAGGCCGACTCTTTCGGCTTCTCGGTGCGCAAGGAAAACGGCTTCGAGTGGGAGCTGCTCGAGGATCAGGCGTTCCGGGACTATGACCCGATCTGGGGCCCGCAGATGACTTGCGCCGCCCGCTTCCCCGATCACGGCCGCATCAGTGATCCCGGCCAGTACGTCAAGGATCTCGCTGCCCACGTGCAGGCGCAGGGTGGCCGGCTGGTCATTGGCGAGGTGAGCGACATCGCCCGCGAGAAGGGCGTGGTCAGCGGCGTGCGGATCGGGGGCGAGACCATCGCCTGCAACGCAGCGGTGCTGACCACCGGCGTCTGGTCCGGCCCGCTCGCCGCCAAGCTCGGCGTCAAACCCCCGCTCGAGTCCGAGCGCGGCTACCATCTCGAGCTCTACGAGCCCTCGGTGATGCCGCGCTCGCCGGTGATGATCGCCTCGGGCAAGTTCGTCGCGACCCCGATGGACGGCCGGCTGCGGCTCGCCGGCATCGTCGAGCTTGGCGGGCTCGACCTGCCGCCGTCGCGCGCACCCTTCGCGCTGCTCGAAAAGCAGATCCGCGCCGCCATCCCGGGTCTCACCTGGAAAAAGACCGTGGAATGGATGGGGCACCGCCCCTCGATGTCCGATTCCCTGCCGGTGATCGGGGAATCCCCTGTCGTGGGGGGCGCTTACATGGGTTTCGGCCACGATCATGTCGGTTTGACAGGCGGTCCCAAGACCGGACGCCTCCTCTCGCAGTTGATCTCGGGCCATACTCCGAACATCAACCTTGCGCCCTACGCCCCGGATCGGTTTCACTGAAGAGACATAAAAACATTAGAACACAAACAGCAGGGAGTCTGAAAATGAAGACCATCAACACATTACTCGCCGCCACCGCGCTGGCTGGGATCGGCGCCGCGGCACAGGCCGAGAAGTGGGACATGCCGATGGCCTACGCGGCCACCAACTTCCATTCCGAGGTCGGCGCGGCCTTCGCCTCCTGCGTCACCGAGGGCACCGGCGGGGATCTCGAGATCGTCACCCACCCGTCGGGCTCGCTGTTCGGCGGTGCCGAGATCAAGCGCGCGGTGATGACGGGCCAGGCCAATATCGGCGAGCGCCTGCTCTCGGCGCACCAGAACGAGAACGCGCTCTACGGCGTCGACTCGATCCCCTTCCTCGTGTCCTCCTTCGACGATCACGAAGCGCTCTGGGAGATCGCGTCGCCCTACGTCGCCTCGGCGCTGGAAGAAGACAACCTGCATTACCTCTACTCGGTGCCGTGGCCGCCGCAGGGCCTCTACACCAACATGGCGATCGAGGATATCGAGGACCTCAAGGGCGTGAAGTTCCGCTCCTACTCCACCGCGACCGCGCGCATGGCCGAGCTTACCGGCATGCTGCCGGTGCAGGTCGAGGCCGCGGAGCTGAGCCAGGCGCTGGCCACAGGCGTGGCCGAGAGCTTCATCTCCTCGGGGGCCACCGGCTATGACCGCGGCGTCTGGGAGCACCTGTCGCATTTCTACGAGGTCGACGCATGGCTGCCGCGCAACGCGGTCTTCGTGAACCTCGACGCGTGGAATGATCTGCCGGACGAGTCCAAGGCGGTAATGGAGGACTGTGCCGCCACCGCCGCTGCCGACGGCCTCGCCAAGTCGAAGGACTACACCAGCTTCACGCTGGAAGAGCTGAAGAAGAACGGCATGACGGTCGAGCGGGCCTCCGAGCACCTGATGAGCCAGCTGCAGGAGCTTGGCGCCACCATGACCGATGACTGGCTCGAGGCGGCCGGCGAAGACGGTCAGGCCATCGTCAACGCCTACAAGGGCGAGTAAGCGCCCCGGCGCGACAGCACCGCATAGATCACAGGCCCGCCACGGCGCGGGCCTGTGCTTTCCGGCCCCTGCCCCGGGGCCATCCCGACAAGACAAGGCGCACCCCTGCCCCGGCAGGACAATAAGTGCCAGGACCAACAGTGAGGGACAGGACATGGCCGCCGCGAAGGCGCTCAGGCGCATACTCGACACGCTCTATTTCATCGGGGGCGTCATCGCCTCGCTCTTCCTGATCGCGATCCTCTCGATCATCGTGCTGCAGATGCTGGCGCGCTGGACCGGGCAGGTGTTTCCCGGCGCCACCTCCTATGCCGGCTACTGCATGGCGGCGGCGTCGTTCTTCGCCTTCGCCTATGCGCTCAACCACGGCGCCCATATCCGGGTGTCGCTGTTCCTCACCGCACTCGGGCGGTTCCGCTGGTGGGGAGAGCTCTGGTGCTTCGGCATCGGCACCGCGATCTCGACTTGGTTCGCGTGGTACGCCATCCGAGGCAACCAGATCTCGCACCGCTGGAACGAGCTCAGCCAGGGGCTCGACGCCACCCCGATCTGGATCCCGCAGCTCTCGATGTCGATCGGCACGGTGCTGCTGGCCATCGCCTTCTGGGATCATCTCATGCGGCTGATCTTCACCGGATCGCACGGCATCACCACCGATCTCGTCGATCAGAGCCAGGGAGAGTGACATGGAGCAGATGATCCCCATCGCCATCTTCCTCTTCGTGCTGTTCCTGCTTCTGGGCTCCGGGGTTTGGGTTGGCCTCGCGCACATGGGCGTGGCCTATGTCGGCATGGAGCTCTTCACCTCGCGGCCCGCGGGCGACGCCATGATCACCAAGGTCTGGGCCTCGTCCTCGAGCTGGACACTCACCGCGCTGCCGCTGTTCATATGGATGGGCGAGATCCTGTATCGGACGCGATTGTCCGAAGACATGTTCCGCGGCCTAAGCCCCTGGATGGCGCGCCTTCCGGGCGGGCTCGTACACACCAACATCGTCGGTTGCACCGTCTTTGCCGCGGTCTCGGGCTCGTCGGCGGCAACGCTGACCACGGTGGGCAAGATGTCGATCCCCGAGCTGCGCAAGCGCAACTACCCCGAGACCATGGTGATCGGCACACTGGCCGGTGCGGCCACGCTGGGGCTGATGATCCCGCCCTCGCTGACGCTCATCGTCTACGGCGTCACGATCAACGAGAGCGTCACCAAGCTCTTCATGGCGGGCGTTTTCCCCGGGCTCGTGCTGGCGCTGATGTTCATGGGCTACGTGGCGGTGATGTCCTTCGTCTCGAAGGGCTTCAATCCCGACCCCGAGCCGAAGATGAGCGTCATGGAGAAGCTCAAAAACTCGCGCTTCCTGATCCCGGTGATCTGCCTCATCCTGGTGGTGATCGGCTCCATGTATATGGGCATCGCCACCGCCACCGAGGCCGCCGCATTCGGCGTCATCGGCTCGCTGATCCTCGCCGCAACGCAAGGCTCGCTGAGCTGGTCGAGCTTCAGCGAGAGCCTGATGGGCGCGGTGCGCACCTCGGCGATGATCGCGCTGATCCTCGCCGGGGCCTCGTTCCTGTCGCTGTCGATGGGCTTCACCGGCATCCCGCGCGGCCTTGCCGACCTGATCGCCAGCTGGGAGCTGTCGCGCTTCGAGCTGCTGATGGCGCTCCTCGTGTTCTACATCATCCTCGGCATGTTCCTCGACGGGATCTCGTCGGTGGTGCTGACCATGGCCGTGGTCGAGCCGATGATCCGGGCGCAGGGCATCGACATCATCTGGTTCGGCATCTTCATCGTCGTGGTGGTCGAGATGGCGCAGATCACCCCGCCGATCGGTTTCAACCTCTTCGTGCTGCAGGGCATGACCGGGCACGAGATGAACTTCATCGCCAAGGCGGCGATCCCGATGTTCCTGATCATGGTGGTGATGGTCTTCGTGCTGATCGCCTTCCCCGAACTGGCCACCTGGCTGCCGGACAACATCCGCAAAGGACCCGCCGGCTGAACGGCGCGCCCAAGAATTTTAGCTAAAATTCTTGCCCCCAAGATTTTTCGTACGAAAAATCTTGGGGCTCATCCCTCAGGCGGCCAGTGCGGCAGGAAGCTGTCCTTCTCGGTCGCGATGAACTGCCACACCGTGCGCGCCGCCCCGCTGAGCGGCGTCTCTGCCGGATGCAGCAGGAACCAGTGCCGCATGATCGGCAGTCCCGGCAGGTCCAGCGTCACCAGCCGTCCGCTGCGCAGCTCCTCCACCACCGTGTGATACGAGATCAGCGCCACCCCCAACCCGGCGATCACCGCCTGCTTGATGGTCTCGTTGGTGCCCATCTCGGCCCGTTCATAGGTCTTGCCCTCGCCGATCCGGTCGAGAAAGCGCGTGGCCAGGATGCGTGTGCCTGACCCCTGCTCGCGCATCAGGATGGTCTCCCGCAGGAGCTCGTCCGGGGTGATCTCGGCCGCCCCCACCAGCGGATGATCCGGCGGCGCGATCAGCACATGCGGGTGATCCCCGAGCGACAGCGCATCGAGCACCGGCTCGCGCGGGGGGCGGCCCATGATCGCCAGGTCGAGCGCCCCGTCCTGCAGCGCGCCGATGATGGCGTCGCGGTTGCCGATCTGAAGCAGCACCTCGATCTCCGGGCAGGCCTTGCGCAGTCGCGCCACGATGGCCGGCGCGAAATACTTCCCCGTCGAGACCACGCCCAGCACCACCGTCCCGGCCATGCCCTTCTGAAGCGCATCGATTCGGCGCAGGGCGAGCCGGAACCCCGCATCGGCCCGCTCATGGGCCAGCAAGAGCGCCCCGCCTTCGGGGGTTGCGGCGAACGGACCGGCCCCGTCCCGCGACAGCATGGCACAGCCAAAGGTCTGCTCCAGCGCCTTGAGCTGGCTGTGAACCGCCGGGGCGCTGAGCCCCAGCTCCTCCGCCGCGCGGGAAATTGAGCCTGTCCGATCAACGGCTTCCAAGGCGCGGAGCTGTTTGAAGGTCAGCGAGGCCAATCTGCGCATTCACGTTTTCCTAAAACAAGATCAGAAGTTTTAAATTTTCTAACAAGCGCCAATCGGGAAGATCAAGTCTCAGTCACCCGTCGAGGAGGAGGAGGCCTTGATGACCGACCGCAACCCCTATTCCGCCGATGCGCCAATCCCGGCCCGTCTGCGCCCCGCCATGGAAGCCATCGGCCGGGTCGGCCGCGATCTCGCCCGGCACATCGCCCGCGGCCCGCTCGCCGGCCAGCTGGCCGCCGCCGTGGGCGACAATGCCGATGGTGACGAGCAGAAGGCGCTCGACGTCATGGCCGATACCGCCTTTGCCGCCGCCCTGCGCGGGACCGGCATCCGCTGGTACGCCTCGGAAGAGCAGGACCGCGTCATCGAGCTCGACCCCGCCGGCCGTCTGGCGCTGGCCATCGACCCGCTCGACGGCTCGTCCAACATCGAGACCAACGTCTCGATCGGCACGATCTTCTCGATCCGCGAGGCCGGCGAGGCGGGCGAGCCCAGCTTCCTGCGCCCGGGCCACGAGCAGATCGCAGCGGGCTACATCATCTACGGCCCGCAATGCATGATGGTGGTGACCTTCGGCGACGGCGTGCAGGACTACGTGCTCGACCTCGAGACCGGGCTCTTCACCCTGGTCAACAGCCGGCTGACCATTCCCGAGGAAAGCGCCGAATTCGCGATCAACGCCTCGAATTACCGCCACTGGGCAAGGCCCGTGCGCGCCTATATCGACGACTGCCTCGCCGGCAGTGAGGGGCCGCGCGCCAAGAACTTCAACATGCGCTGGATCGCCTCGCTTGTGGCCGAAACCCACCGCATCCTCGTGCGCGGCGGGCTGTTCCTCTATCCCCGCGATGACCGCCCGGGCTATGCCGATGGCCGGCTGCGCATGGTCTACGAATGCGCCCCCATCGCGATGCTGATCGAGCAGGCGCAGGGCCGCGCCACCGACGCCACCACCCGCATCCTCGACAAGGTGCCCGCGAGCCTTCACGCCCGCACGCCCTTCGTCTTCGGCTCGACCACCAAGGTCGACCGCGTCACCGCCTATCACGACCTGCCTGAGCAGGAAGTCTCCGCCCTCTTCGGTCACCGCGGCCTGTTCCGCGTCTGAGACCCGTCAGGAAAGTTCCATGAGCAAGAAGCATCCCATCATCTCGGTCACCGGCTCCTCGGGCGCCGGCACCACCACGGTCAAGGCGACCTTCGACCAGATCTTCCGCCGCGAGGGCATCAGCGCAGTGTCGATCGAGGGCGACGCCTTCCACCGCTACAACCGCGCCGACATGAAGGCCGAGCTCGAAAGCCGAAAGGCCGCAGGGGACGAGACCTTCTCGCATTTCTCCTATGATGCCAACGAGCTCGGCGAACTCGAAAGCATCTTCCGCACCTATGGCGAGACCGGCAGTGGCCGCACCCGCCACTACATCCACGACGAGAAAGAAGCCGAGCGCCACGGCACACCGCCGGGCCATTTCACCGACTGGAAGCCGTTTGCCGACGGCAGCGACCTGCTGTTCTACGAGGGCCTGCACGGCGCGGTGAAGAACGACGAGGTAAATCTCTCGGCGCTGGCCGATCTCAAGATCGGCGTGGTGCCGGTGATCAATCTCGAGTGGATCCAGAAGATCCACCGCGACAAGGCCAGCCGCGGCTACACCACCGAGGCGGTGACCGACACGATCCTGCGCCGGATGCACGCCTATGTGCACTGCATCTGCCCGCAATTCGTCGAGACGGACGTGAACTTCCAGCGCGTGCCGGTGGTCGATACGTCCGACCCGTTCATCGCCCGCTGGATCCCCACCGCCGACGAGAGCCTCGTGGTGATCCGCTTCAAGAACCCGAGGGGGATCGATTTCCCCTACCTGACCTCGATGATCCAGAACTCGTGGATGAGCCGGGCCAACTCGATCGTCATCCCGGGTGGCAAGATGGATCTCGCCATGCAGCTGATCTTCACCCCGATGGTCCAGCGCCTCGTCCATGAATCCAAGCGTGCCTGAAGGAGCCCGTCCGATGACCATTCAGCAAGCGATCCCGACCACCACCGAAGACCTCATGGCCAACGCCATCCGTGCCCTCGCGATGGACGCGGTGCAGGCGGCGAACTCGGGCCACCCCGGTGCGCCGATGGGCATGGCCGACGTGGCCACCGTGCTGTTCAACCGCTTCATGACCGTCGATCCCAGGGACCACAGCTGGCCCGACCGCGACCGCTTCGTGATGAGCGCCGGGCATGGCTCGATGCTGGTCTACGCGATCAACCACCTGCTGGGCTATGACGACATGCCCATCGAGCAGCTCAAGCGCTTCCGCCAGCTTGGCAGCCGCACCGCCGGGCACCCGGAATACGGCCATGCCAAGGGCATCGAGACCACCACCGGCCCGCTCGGTCAGGGCATCTCGACCGCGGTGGGCATGGCGCTGGCCGAGCGCATGATGAACGCCCGGTTCGGCTCTGATCTGGTAGATCATTTCACCTATGTCATCGCCGGCGACGGCTGCCTGATGGAAGGCATCAGCCACGAGGCCATCGACCTCGCCGGACACCTGACCCTCTCCCGCCTGATCGTCCTCTGGGACGACAACGGGATCACCATCGACGGGGGCACCGACCTCTCGACCTCCACTGACCAGACGGCGCGCTTCGCGGCCGCCGGATGGCACGTTGTCTCCGTCGATGGCCATGACAAGGAGGCGGTCGCCGCCGCCATCGAGACGGCCCGCAGCGACCCGCGCCCCTCGATGATCGCCTGCAAGACGATCATCGGCTACGGCGCGCCCACCATGCAGGGCAGCCACAGCGTGCACGGCTCGCCGCTTGGGCCCGACGAGATCGCCGCCACCCGCGAGGCGCTCGGCTGGCCGCATGCGCCGTTCGAGATCCCCGCCGAGGTGCGCGACGGCTGGCGCGCCGTGGCCGCGCGCGGCGCCTCATCCCGCGCCGCATGGAGCCGCCGCCTCTTCGACAGCCCCAACGCCGACGCCTTCCGCGCCGCCCATGGCCCGGCGGACAAGGCGGCACTCGAGGCGGCGATCTGCGCCTACAAGCACCGGCTCTCGTCCGACGCCCCCAAACTCGCGACCCGCAAGGCCAGCGAGATGGCGCTCGAGGTGGTCAACGGCACCCTGCCCAACACCGTGGGCGGCTCCGCCGACCTCACCGGCTCGAACAACACCAGGACCAAGGGCCAGACCCCCGTCAAACCGGGCGACTATGCCGGCAGCTACATTCATTACGGCATCCGCGAGCATGGCATGGCGGCGGCGATGAACGGCCTCGCGCTGCATGGCGGGCTCAAGCCCTATGGCGGCACCTTTCTCGCCTTCGCCGATTATTGCCGGCCCGCGATGCGGCTGTCGTCGCTGATGGGCGTGCCCGTGGTCTATGTCATGACCCATGACAGCATCGGCCTCGGCGAGGATGGCCCGACGCATCAGCCGGTCGAGACCATCGCCTCGCTGCGCGCCATGCCCAACCACCTCGTCTTCCGCCCCGCCGACGCGGTCGAAACCGCCGAGGCCTGGCAGATCGCCATGACCGAGACCCGTCGCCCGAGCACGCTGGCGCTGTCGCGTCAGGGCCTGCCCACGGTGCGTACCCGCCACACCGACGCCAACCTCACCGCCAGCGGCGCCTACGTGCTCCGCGACCCGGGCAAGCGCGACGTGACGCTGATCGCCACCGGCTCCGAGGTCGAGATCGCGCTCGACGCCGCCGATCTGCTGGAGGCCGAGGGCATTCGGGCCGCGGTGGTCTCGGCCCCATGTTTCGAGCTCTTTGCCGAAGCGCAGCCCGAGACCCGCGCCGCGGTGCTGGGAGAGGCCCCGCGCATCGGCATCGAGGCCGCGATCCGGCAGGGCTGGGACCTGATGCTGCGCCCCGAGGACGGCTTCGTCGGCATGACCGGCTTTGGTGCCTCGGCCCCGGCAAGTGAGCTCTACCGCCATTTCGGCATCACCGCAGAGGCCGTCGCCGGCCTCGCCAAAGACCTGAAATAAAAGACAAAGGGACATCAATGACTGTCACGGTTGCGATAAACGGCTTCGGCCGTATCGGGCGAAATGTGCTCCGCGCCATCGCGGAATCGGGCCGCACCGATATCGAGGTGATCGCCATCAACGATCTCGGTCCGGTCGAGACCAACGCCCACCTGCTGCGCTACGACAGCGTGCACGGGCGCTTCCCCGGCGAGGTCACGGTCTCGGGCAACAGCATCGATCTGGGCCGCGGCCCGATCATGGTGACCGCCGAGCGCGATCCCGCCGCCCTGCCCTGGGGCGATGTCGATATCGCGCTGGAATGCACCGGCATCTTCACCGCCCGCGACAAGGCGGCGCTGCACCTGAAGAACGGCTCCAAGCGGGTGCTCGTCTCGGCTCCGGCGGCGGGCGCCGACAAGACCATCGTCTACGGCGTCAACCACGACACGCTGGGCTCGGACGACCTCGTGGTCTCGAACGCGTCCTGCACCACCAACTGCCTGTCTCCGGTCGCCAAGGCCCTGAACGACGCCATCGGCATCGAGAAGGGGTTCATGACCACGATCCACAGCTACACCGGTGACCAGCCGACGCTCGACACCATGCATTCCGATCTCTACCGCGCCCGCGCCGCGGCGCAGTCGATGATCCCCACCTCCACCGGTGCCGCCAAGGCGGTGGGGCTCGTGCTGCCCGAGCTGAACGGACGGCTCGACGGCGTCGCGATCCGCGTACCGACGCCGAACGTCTCGGTGGTCGACCTCGTCTTCGAGGCGGCAAGGGATACCTCGGTCGACGAGGTCAACGCCGCGATCCGCACCGCCGCAGACGGGTCGCTCAAGGGCATCCTCGGCTACACCGACGCCCCCAACGTCTCGATCGACTTCAACCACAACCCGCATTCCTCGGTCTTCCACATGGACCAGACCAAGGTGATGGACGGCCGCATGGTCCGCATCCTGACCTGGTACGACAACGAGTGGGGCTTTTCGAACCGAATGGCCGATACCGCCGTGGCGATGGGAGGGCTGCTGTGATGCGCGTCACCCCGATCACCGAGGCGGAGGTCGCGGGCCAGCGCCTGCTGGTGCGCGCCGACCTGAACGTGCCTGTGGAGGGCGGCCGGGTTTCGGATGCCACCCGCATCACCCGCTTTGCCGAGGGCATGAAACCGCTGCTGGCCAAGGGGGCCCGGCTGGTCATCCTGACCCATTTCGGCCGGCCCAAGCCCAACGAACTCGACCCGTCCTTCTCGGTCGACAAGCTGCGCCCGGCGCTTTCCGAGGCGCTCGGCGTGCCGGTGCGGTTCTCCGACAACTGCGCCACCGACAGCGCCGTTCTGCTGTCGCAGCAGCTGCGCGACGGCGAGGTGCTGCTCTGCGAGAACCTGCGCTACAACCCCGGCGAAACGACCAACGATCCCGCCTTCGCGGCAGAGCTGGCGCGGCTTGGCGATCTTTACGTCAACGACGCCTTCTCCTGCGCCCACCGGGCACATGCCTCCACCGCCGCTGTCGCCGGGCTCTTGCCCGCCTATGCCGGCCCATTGCTGGTCGAGGAGATGACCGCGCTGACGCAGGCGCTCGAGGCGCCCGAGCGCCCATCGGTGGCACTGGTCGGCGGGGCCAAGGTCTCGACCAAGATCTCGGTGCTGAAGAACCTCGTCGGCAAGCTCGACGCGGTGATCATCGGCGGCGGCATGGCCAACACCTTCCTCTATGCCCGCGGCTACCGGATGGGGACATCGCTGCACGAGGCCGATCAGGTCGCCACGGTGCGCCAGATCGAGACACTGGCCGCGGCCGCGGGCTGCGAGATCCTGCTGCCCGAGGACGTGGTCGTCGCCCGCGAATTCGCCGCCGGCGCCCCCTGCGAGACGGTGCCCGCCGACCAGTGCCCCGCCGACGCGATGATCCTCGATGCCGGGCCGCAATCGGCCGAGGCCTTCATGGCGCGGCTGAACCACGCTCACACCATCCTCTGGAACGGCCCGCTGGGCGCGTTCGAGATCCCGCCCTTCGACGCCGCCACCGTGGCGGTGGCCCGCAAGGCGGCCAAGCTCAGCTTTGAGAGCCGCGCCGTCACCGTGGCGGGCGGCGGCGACACCGTCGCGGCGCTCAACGCCGCCGGGGTCACCGGCGACTTCACCTATGTCTCCACCGCCGGTGGGGCATTCCTGGAATGGCTGGAAGGCAAGACGCTGCCCGGCATCGCGGCGCTTTGCGCGCCCAAGCAAGCGGCCTGAGGGAGGACCGACCATGGCACTGATAACGCTGAGACAATTGCTGGATCACGCGGCCGAGAACGGCTACGGCGTGCCCGCCTTCAACATCAACAACATGGAGCAGGGCCTCGCGATCATGGAGGCGGCCGAGGCCTGCGACGCCCCGGTCATCCTGCAGGCCTCGCGCGGGGCCCGGAAATACGCCGGCGACATCATGCTGCGCCACATGGTGCAGGCGCTGGCCGAGATGTTCCCCTCGAACCACATCGTGATGCATCAGGATCACGGCAACAACGACGCCACCTGCCTTTCGGCGATCCGGCACGGCTTTACCAGCGTGATGATGGACGGCTCGCTCGAGGAGGACATGAAGACCCCGGCCTCCTACGCGTACAATGTCGAGATCACGCGCCGCGTCACCACCGCCGCCCACGCGGTCGGCGCCTCGGTCGAGGGTGAGCTGGGTGTTCTGGGCTCGCTGGAAACCGGCGAGGCCGCGGCCGAGGACGGCTCCGGCGCCGAGGGCAAGCTCAGCCACGACCAGCTGCTCACCGATCCCGATCAGGCGGTCGAGTTCGTCATGGCGACCAAGTGCGATGCGCTGGCCATCGCCTGCGGCACCTCGCACGGCGCCTACAAGTTCACCCGCAAGCCCGACGGCGACATCCTGTCGATGGAGACCATTCGCCGGATCAACGAGAAGCTGCCGAACACGCACCTGGTGATGCACGGCTCGAGCTCGGTGCCGCAGGCGCTGCAGGACCTGATCAACGCCAATGGCGGGCACATGCCGCAAACCTACGGCGTCCCGGTCGAGGAGATCGAGCGCGGCATCCGCATGGGCGTGCGCAAGGTCAATATCGACACCGACTGCCGCATGGCGATGACCGGCCAGTACCGCCGCATCGCGCAGGAAAAGCCCGAGGAGTTCGACCCGCGCAAATTCAACGCGCCGGCGATGGAGGAGCTGCGCGCGCTCTGCCGCGACAGGTTCGAGCGCTTCGGCACCGCCGGGCAGGCCTCCAAGATCCGCCCCGTCTCGCTCGACGACATGGCGGGCCGCTACGCCAGCGGCGCGCTTGACCCGCAGATTGCCGCGGCCAACGCCGCCTGACGCCACCCGAAAGACGCATCCAGAGGAGGAGAAAACCATGCTGGACGATGCCAAGACCGTGACCGACGCCAAGAAACGCTACAGCGCGGGCGTGATGAAATATGCCCAGATGGGCTATTGGGAGCCGGACTACACCCCCAAGGACACCGACATCATCGCGCTGTTCCGCATCACCCCGCAGGATGGCGTGGATGCGGTCGAGGCCGCCGCCGCGGTGGCTGGCGAGTCGTCCACCGCCACCTGGACGGTGGTCTGGACCGACCGGCTCACCGCCTGCGACAAGTACCGCGCCAAGGCCTACCGGGTCGATCCGGTGCCCAACAGCGAGGGCGAGTTCTTCGCCTACATCGCTTATGATCTCGACCTGTTCGAGGGCGGCTCGATCGCCAACCTGACGGCCTCGATCATCGGCAACGTCTTCGGCTTCAAGCCGCTCAAGGCGCTGCGCCTCGAGGACATGCGCCTGCCCACCGCCTACGTGAAGACCTTCCAGGGCCCGGCCACCGGCATCGTGGTCGAACGCGAGCGGCTCAACGTCTATGGACGGCCGCTGCTCGGCGCCACCGTGAAGCCCAAGCTCGGCCTCTCGGGGCGCAATTACGGCCGGGTGGTCTATGAGGCGCTCAAGGGCGGGCTCGATTTCACCAAGGATGACGAGAACATCAACAGCCAGCCCTTCATGCACTGGCGTGACCGGTTCCTCTACTGCATGGAGGCGGTGAACCGCGCCTCCGCCGCCACCGGCGAGGTCAAGGGCACCTATCTCAACATCACCGCCGGCACGATGGAAGAGATGTACGAGCGCGCCGAGTTCGCCAAGAGCCTTGGCAGCGTCATCGTGATGATCGACCTGGTGATCGGCTACACCGCGATCCAGTCGATGGCCAAATGGGCCCGTGACAACGACATGATCCTGCACCTGCACCGCGCCGGACACTCGACCTACACCCGCCAGCGCTCGCACGGGGTGTCGTTCCGGGTCATCGCCAAGTGGATGCGGCTTGCGGGCGTCGACCACCTGCACGCCGGCACTGTCGTCGGCAAGCTCGAGGGCGATCCGGCCACCACCAAGGGCTACTACGACATCTTCCGCGAGGAACATAACCCGATGGCGCTGGAGAACGGCATCTTCTTCGACCAGGACTGGGCGTCGCTCAACAAGATGATGCCGGTGGCCTCGGGCGGCATCCATGCCGGTCAGATGCATCAGCTTCTCACCTACTTGGGCGAGGACGTGGTGCTGCAGTTCGGCGGCGGCACCATCGGCCACCCGCACGGCATCCAGGCCGGTGCCACCGCGAACCGGGTGGCGCTCGAGGCGATGGTCTTCGCCCGCAATGCCGGACGCGACATCTGGAACGAGGGCGAGGACATCCTGCGCGACGCGGCCCGCACCTGCACGCCGCTGAAGCAGGCGCTCGACACCTGGAAGGACGTCACCTTCGACTACGCCTCGACCGACGCGCCGGACTTCGCCCCGACGCCGGACGTCTCGATGTGAGCCCGCGCGGGGGCGCAGCCGCGCCCCCTCCCCCCCTAACGTTTCACGGGCATCAGCCCGACCCTCTGAAAGGACATGACATGCGACTGAGACAGGGCCAGTTCAGCTTTCTCCCCGACCTCACCGACGACGACATCCGCACCCAGGCGCAATACGCCATCGACAATGGCTGGGCGGTGTCGGTGGAATACACCGACGATCCACATCCGCGGAACAGCTACTGGGAGATGTGGGGCCACCCGATGTTCGACAATCCCGACGCCGCAGCTGTGGTCTACGAGGTCAACGAGTGCCGCAAGGAGCACGGCTCGAAATACATCCGCGTGCTGGCCTTCGATGCCAGCGCCGGCTGGGAATCGATCCGCATGAGCTTCATCGTCAACCGCCCCGCCGAGGAGCCGGGCTTCCGCGTCGTGCGGCAGGAAGCCGAGGGCCGCAAGATCCGCTACACCATCGAGAGCTACGCCGTGCGCGAGCCCGAGGGCGCGCGCTACGCCTGAGCCGCTTGCGGGACGACAGACGCCGGACCGGGGGGCTTTGCGCCCCCCGGACCCCCCGCAGGATATTTTCAGCCAGAAGAAGACAGGGGATCCGCCCATGAATGCCGAGACCAAGGAGATGACACCCTCGAGCGTCGACCTTGCCGCCTCCTACGAGGAGTCGGGCGTGAAGGATATCTTGCGCGAACTCGACGAGACGTTGATCGGGCTCGCCCCCGTCAAGCAACGCATCAAGGAGACGGCGGCGCTCTTGCTGGTCGACAAGGCGCGGCGCGAGATGGGGCTGGCGACCGAGACGCCCACGCTTCACATGAGCTTCACCGGCAATCCCGGCACCGGCAAGACCACGGTGGCGCTGAAGATCGCCGACCTGCTGCACCGGCTGGGATACGTGCGGAAGGGGCACCTCGTGACGGTGACGCGCGACGATCTGGTGGGGCAGTATATCGGCCACACCGCGCCCAAGACCAAGGAGGTGCTGAAGAAGGCGATGGGCGGCGTACTGTTCATCGACGAGGCCTATTATCTCTACCGGCCCGAGAACGAGCGCGATTACGGCCAGGAGGCGATCGAGATCCTCTTGCAGGTGATGGAGAACAACCGCGACGATCTCGTGGTGGTTCTGGCGGGCTATGCCGACCGGATGGATAGGTTCTTCGAATCGAACCCGGGCTTCCGCTCGCGCATCGCCCATCACATCGAGTTTCCCGATTACAGCGATGACGAGCTCGAGAGCATCGCCGAGATCATGCTGGCGGAGCAGAATTACGTCTTTGACGAGGGTGGCAAGCGTGCGATGGAGGAGTATATCGGGCAGCGACGCGCGCAGCCGCACTTCGCCAATGCGCGCTCGATCCGCAACGCGCTCGACCGGGCGCGGCTGCGGCAGGCCAACCGGCTGTTCGAGACCTCGGACGGCCCGCTCGACGCCACGGCGCTGAGCACCATCACGGAGGCGGACATCCGCGCCAGCCGCGTCTTCCGGGGCGGGCTCGACGTGGACCGCGCGCAAAGGGAGACATGCGCATGAGCTTCGACCGTTCGATCAAGATCGCCCCGTCGATCCTGTCGGCAGATTTCGCCAATTTCGGCGCCGAGATCCAGGCCATCGAGGCGCAGGGCGCCGACTGGGTGCACGTGGACGTCATGGACGGGCATTTCGTGCCCAACCTGACCTTCGGCCCGCCGGCGGTGAAGGCGTTCCGCCCGCATGTGAAGACCTTCATGGACGTGCACCTGATGATCGCACCGGTGGATCCCTATATCGAGGCCTATGCCGAGGCCGGTGCCGACATGATCACCGCCCATGTCGAGGCCGGCCCGCACATCCACCGCACCCTGCAGGCGATCCGCGCGCAGGGCGTGAAGGCCGGCGTGGTGCTCAACCCCGGCACCCCGGCCGACGCCGTGGCCGACGTGCTCGACCTCTGCGACATGGTGCTGATCATGACGGTGAACCCCGGCTTCGGCGGGCAGAAGTTCATCCATTCCGGCGTCGAGAAGACCCGCAAAATCCGCCAGATGATCGGCGACCGCCCGATTCACATCCAGATCGACGGCGGCATCACGCCCGAGACCGCGCCGCTGGTGGTCGAGGCCGGGGCCGACGTGCTGGTCGCGGGCTCTGCCGTGTTCAAGGGCGGCTCGGTCGATACGCCCGAGGTCTACGGCCAGAACATGCGTGCCATCCGCGAGGCCGCCGAGGGCGCCCGCGTGAAGGCGGCCTGAGCCATGCCGGTCGTCCCGCCCGTCTGCGATTTCGGCCGCCCCGCACCCGGCTTCTCGCTGCCGGGTACGGACGGCCGGAGCCACACGTTCCGCGACATCGCCGGGCCGAAGGGCACGCTGGTGATGTTCATCTGCAACCACTGCCCCTACGTGCTCGCCGTGCTCGACCGGATCATCCGCGATGCCCGCGACCTGCAGGCGATGGGCATCGGCGTGGTGGCGATCAGCGCCAACGATGCCGAGGCCTATCCGCAGGACAGCTTCGAGAACATGAAGGCGATGGCGGCTGAGAAGGACTTTCCCTTCCCCTATCTCTACGACGAGGGACAGGGCGTCGCCCGCGCATACGATGCCGCCTGCACGCCGGATTTCTTCGGCTACGACGCATCGGGCGGGCTGCAATATCGCGGCCGGCTCGACGCCTCGCGCCGGGAGGCGGGCCCCGCCGACCTGCGCCGAGACCTCTATGAAGCGATGAAACAGGTCGCCGAGACCGGGCATGGCCCGAAGGAACAGATCCCCTCGATGGGCTGTTCGATCAAGTGAAAGCCCGCCTGAGAGGCGAGCCCACCCTGCCCCAAAGCCACGAAGGACCGCCCATGACCGCTCCCCGGACCGCCCTCGTCTTCGACCTCGACGGCACACTGATCGACAGCGCCCCCGACCTGCACCTTGCCGCAAATCTCGTGCTGCGCGACGAGGGCCTGCCCGAGATCACCTTCGCGCAGGCGCGCAGCTTCATCGGCAAGGGTGCTGCCAATCTCATCAGCCGCGTGATGACGGCGGTCGGGCTGGGCGATGACCCGGACGAACACGCCCGCCTGCTGGCCAAGTTCATGGAGCATTACGAGGGCGAGCCCGCCAACACGGTGCTCTATCCCGGCGTGGTCGACGCGCTGGCCCGGCTCGAGGCGGCGGGTCACCCGATGGGGCTTTGCACCAACAAGCCGGGCGAGCCTACGCGCATCGCATTGCGGCATTTCGGGCTCGATCGCTTCATGCAGGCGGTCGCAAGCGCCGACACGCTGCCCGAGCGCAAGCCCGACCCGGCGCCCTTGCACCACGTGGCGCGCGCCCTCGGCGACGGCACGGCACTTTACATCGGCGACAGCGAGGTCGATGCCGAGACCGCCCGGCGCGCCGGCCTGCCCTTCGCGCTCTATACCGAGGGCTACCGCAAGACGCCGATCTCGGAGCTCTACCACACCTACATCTTCGACCATTTCGACCAACTGCCGGATCTTGTTGCCCGCCACGGCGCCTCGGTCGAGGCATGAGCACGCCGCTCCGGGCGCTGATCTTCGACGTCGACGGCACGCTGTCCGAGACCGAGGAGGCACACCGGATGGCCTTCAACGACAGTTTCGACCTCGCGGGTCTTGGCTGGCACTGGAGCCGAGAGGACTATCGCCGGCTGTTGAAGACCACCGGCGGCAAGGAGCGGATGCGGGCGTTTCTCGCCGAAAGCGGGAAGAGCGATGCGGGACTGGACATCGCGGCGCTCCATGCCGCGAAGACGCGCCACTACGTCGAGATCCTCGAAAGCGGCGGGCTCGCCCTGCGGGAGGGGGTCGAGGCGCTGATGGTGGCGGCACGCGGGGCCGGGATGCGGCTCGCCATCGCCACCACCACCAGCCGGCCCAATGTCGAGGCGCTCTGCCGCTGCTGCTGGGGCAAACCTGCGGCGGAGCTCTTCGACGTGATCGCGGCGGGCGACGAGGTGGCGACGAAGAAGCCGGCGCCGGATGTCTACGCGCTCGCGCTGGAGCGGTTGGGATTGCCCGCAGGCGAGGTGCTGGCGCTGGAGGACAGCCGCAACGGCGTGCTCTCGGCGCAGCGCGCGGGGATTGCAGTGCTGGTGACGCCTTCGGTCTATACCGCAGGCGAGGATTTCGCCGGCGCCGAGATCGTCGCCTCGCTGGCCCCGGGTGACCTGCCGTCGCGGATCCGCGACGCGCTCTCCGTGGGGGCCTGACGCCCCTCCCGATATGCCCTCAGCCGGCGGGTTTGACCGCCACGAGGTCGATCAGCGCAGACACCCCCTTGTGCCCGTGACCCTCGTCAAGCTCCGCCTCGTAGCTTTCCAGCACCCGGATCTCGAGCCCGGCGAAGGCCTCGCGCAGCAGCGCTTCGGTATAGAGGTTCTCAAGCGCCTTCGGCCCGCCGGTGCCATGGTCGAGCTGCTTCGGCGTATAGCCGTGCAGCATCAGCACGCCGCCGGGCCGCAGCGCCCGCACCATGCGCCCGAAGAGTCTTGCCCGCGCCTCGGGACCGACGAACTGGATGAACACGCCGAGCACGAGATCATAGGCGGCCTCGGGCCAATCCCACGCCTCCAGATCGGCGACCTGGTAGTCGACCTCGACCCCGGCCTCCTGCGCCAGTTTGCGTGCCTTAGCGATCGCCGAGGGCGCGCCGTCCCATGCGGTGACCGAAAGCCCCTTCTGCGCGAGGAAGACCGAGTTGCGCCCCTCTCCATCGGCCACCGACAGCGCGCTTGCGCCGGGCGTCAGCCACTCCGCGTGTGCGAGCAGGAACGCCGCCGGGGCGCGACCAAAGACGTAGTCCTCGGTGTTGAAGCGCTCTTCCCACATTCTGACGTCTCCCTGCTGACCTGCCGGAATGGTAGCCGGTCGCCGCGCCCTTGCAAGCGCGGGGCTGTAACCTTCCCCACCGGAAAGTCATTTGACGCCAGCCGCACGCCATTGCCATAAGCTCTGAAAAACTTGGCAAAACACTGCACTTACCCGGGAGGATCCCAGATGAAACCCATGCTAGCCGCCGCAGCCCTCGCGGCCGCGCTCGCCATGCCGGCCCTGGCCGATCCCGATCCCGCCGACTGGGATGCGGTGACCGCCGAGGCGCAGGGCCAGACCGTCTACTGGAACGCCTGGGGCGGCTCGGACGTGATCAACGACTTCATCACCTGGATCGGCGAGCAGGCCGCCGAGCAGGGCGTGACGCTTGAGCATGTGAAGCTCAGCGACACGGCCGAGGCGGTGAGCCGGGTGCTGGCCGAGAAGACCGCCGGCAAGGACGAGGGCGGCGCGATCGATCTCATCTGGATCAATGGCGAGAACTTCGCCTCGATGAAGGAGCAGGACCTGCTGTTCGGGCCCTGGGCCGAGGCGCTGCCCAACCGCGCCCTGACCGATCCCCAGAACAGCGCGCTGAGCGCCGATTTCACCGTTCCGACCGATGGCATGGAAAGCCCTTGGGGTATGGCGCAGCTGGTGTTCTTCCACGACAGCGCCCGCCTGCCCGAGCCGCCGCGCACCATGCCCACGCTGCTGGCCTGGGCGCAGGCCAATCCCGGCCGCTTCACCTTTCCGCAGCCGCCTGATTTCCTCGGCGCGACCTTCCTGAAACAGGCGCTGATCGAGTTCTCGCCAGACATGATGGCGCTTGAGGGCCCGGTGGAGGATGCCGATTACGAGGCCACCACCGCGCCGCTCTGGGCCTTCATGGACGAGTTGACGCCGAACCTTTGGCGGCAGGGCCGCGCCTATCCGCAGAACGGCGCGCGGCTGGTGCAGCTTATGGCCGACAACGAGATCGACATCGGCTTCGACTTCAATCCCAACGCCGCCTCCAACGCCATCGCCAACGGCCAGCTGCCCGACAGCGTGCGCAGCCACGTGCACGACGGCGGCACGCTGGGCAATGCCAGCTTCGTCGCCATCCCCTACAACGCCAACGCCAAGGCCGGCGCCATGGTCGTGGCCGACATCCTGCTCTCGCCAGAGGCGCAGGCCCGCATGGCCGACCCCGAGGTCTGGGGCCTCGGCACCGTGCTCGACGTGGCCGCGCTCGAGCCCGAGCAGCTGCTGCTCTTCGACCGCATCGAGTTCGGCCCGGCGACGCTGAAGCCCGAGGAGCTGGGCGAAACCCTGCCCGAGCCGCACCCGTCGTGGATGGTGAAGCTCGAGGAGGACTGGACCGCGCGCTACGGCGTCGCGCAATAATCCATGTCCCTGCTGCGGCGCGCCCCGGCCCTGACGCTGCTGGTGATGCTCGGCCCGGTGCTCGCCGGGCTGGCGGGCACGCTGCTGCCCGCCTTCGGCATCATGCCGGCGCTGGGGCGGGTCGAGCCGGGGCTGATGCCATTTTCCGAGCTCGCCGCCTGGCCGGGGCTGCCGCGTGCGGTGGCACTGAGCCTCGGTACCGGGCTTGGCTCGACCCTGCTGGCGCTGGCGCTCACCATGCTGATCTGCGCCGGCTGGCAGGGCACCCGCGCCTTTCGCTGGCTCGAGCGCGCGCTCTCGCCGCTCCTGTCGGTGCCGCACGCCGCCGCAGCCTTCGGCCTCGCCTTCCTGATCGCGCCCTCGGGCTGGGTCGCCCGCGCGCTGGCGCAGCTGCTGGGCTGGGAGCGCCCGCCCGATCTGCTGATCCTTCAGGACCCGTGGGGGCTGTCGCTGATCGCCGGGCTGGTGGTGAAGGAGCTGCCCTTCCTGCTGCTGATGACGCTGGCCGCCCTGCCCGCGCTGCGCCCGGGCCAGAGCCTCGCCACCGCGCGCAGCCTGGGCTACGGGCGCAGCGCCGGCTGGCTCAAGACCGTGTTTCCGAGGCTCTACCCGCAAATCCGCCTGCCGGTCTACGCGGTGCTGGCCTTCTCCATGAGCGTGGTCGACGTGGCGCTGATCCTCGGACCGAACACGCCTCCGACGCTGGCCGTGCAGGTGCTGCGCTGGATGAACGATCCCGATCTCGCCCTGCGCCTGCGTGCTGCGGCCGGGGCATTGCTGCAACTGGTGCTGACGCTGGGCGCTCTGGGTCTGTGGCGGCTGGGCGAAATCGCCGTGGCGCGGATCGGGCGGGCCTGGATCGAGGCCGGCGGACGCGCCCGGCACGACGCGCCGCTGCGCGCGCTCTCCTTCGGGGCGGGCGCGCTCTCGGCGCTGGCGATCATCCTCGGCCTCGCGGCGCTCGGCGTCTGGTCGGTGGCGGGATTCTGGGGCTTTCCGGCGCTGCTGCCCGACGCATTCACCGCGAAGAGCTGGATGAAGCAAGGGCCGCAGCTGCTCTCACCCGCCGCAGACACCGCGCTGATCGCGCTGGTCGCCACCGGGGTGGCGCTCGCGCTGGTGCTGGCCTGCCTCGAGGCCGAGCACCGCTTTGGCCTGCGGCCCTCGGCGCGGGCGCTGTGGCTGCTTTACCTGCCGCTCATCGTGCCCCAGATCGCCTTCCTGCCGGGGTTGCAGATCCTCGCGCTGGTGGGCGGGGTCGATGGCACGATCACGGCGGTGATCGCGGCGCATGTGATCTTTGTCCTGCCCTACGTGTTCCTGTCGCTGGCCGACCCCTATCGCGGCTGGGACCGGCGCAATGCCATCGTCGGCCACGCGCTCGGTGCCAGCCCGGCGCGGGTGTTCTGGCGCCTGCGCCTGCCGATGCTGCTGCGCCCGGTGCTGACCGCCGTGGCGGTGGGCTGCGCGGTCTCGGTCGGGCAGTTCCTGCCGACGCTGCTGCTTGGCGGCGGGCGGGTCCAGACGCTGACCACCGAGGCGGTGGCGCTGGCCTCAGGCGGGGCGCGGCGGGTGATCGGGGTCACCGCGCTGGCACAGACTGCCGCCGCCTTCCTGCCCTTCGCGCTGGCGCTGCTGATCCCGGCGCTGGTCTGGCGCAATCGGAAAGGACTGAAACATGGCTGACGGGCTGAGGCTCGAAACGCTCGAGATCCGCCTTGGCGGGCGCTGCATGGTGGCGCTCGACGCGCATGTGGCGCCCGGCGAAGTGCTCACCGTGATGGGCCCGTCTGGCTCGGGCAAGTCGACGCTGCTGGCCGCGATCACCGGTGCGCTCGATCCGGCCTTCGCGCTCTCGGGGCGCATCCTGCTCGACGGCGAGGACGTCACCGCCCTGCCCACCGAACGGCGACGCATCGGCATTCTGTTCCAGGACGAGCTGCTGTTCCCGCATCTCTCGGTCGGCGGCAATCTCGCCTTCGGGCTGACGCCCTCGCTGCGCGGCCGTGCGGCACGGCGCAAGCGCATCGACAGCGCGTTGCAGGAGATCGGTCTGGAGGGCTTTGCGGCGCGCGATCCCGCGACGCTCTCGGGCGGGCAGAAGGCCCGTGTGGCGCTGATGCGCACGCTGCTGGCCGAACCCCGCGCGCTGCTGCTCGACGAGCCGTTCTCACGTCTGGATGCGGCGCGGCGCGGCCAGATCCGCGAGCTGGTCTTCGCCCGCGCCAAGGCCCAGCGCCTGCCAGTGCTGCTGGTGACCCACGACCGCGAGGATGCCTGTGCCGCAGGCGGTGCGGTGATCGAGCTCGGCGCCTAGAACCTCATCAGGAGGCGCGCTTGAGCCGGTCCTCGAGCTCCTTGGCGTACTCTGCCATCTTCACCCGGAAGCGCTTTTCGATGCCCGACTTTCCGAGCTTCATCGACTGCACCATCAACCGCGCCGACAGCGTCTTGGGCAGCAGCTCGACCTTCATCCCGACGCGGGTCCGGCTGCGCGACAGCGCCACGAAGTCGATCTGCGTCACGATCTCCAGCCCACCAGACACGGCGTGATAGCTGAGCGCATTGGGCGGATCGTATTCCGTCAGCGTGACATCGGTGGTGCGGGTCTTGCCACGGAAGCCGAACGTGGCCTGCCAGCTCATGCCACGGGCCGTGCCGGCCCCGCCCTCGGAGGTGCGGCGCACGTCGATGCTGCGGCGCATGATCTGGCGCTCGATCTGCTCGAAATTGGTGGCCTGTGCAAAGACCTGCTCGAGCGGCGCCTCGATGTCCTCGCGGGTGGTGAATTCCATCTGCTCTCTGCCCCGTTCTGTCCGTGGGTGTGTTGGCGGTCAGTCTTGCCTCAATCCAGACGGTCCGCAAGCCAGTTGCGCAGCAGGAAATTCGCGATCGAGCCGCGCCTTGCAGGCTGTAGGCCCGGGTTCGAACCGTCGAAGGCGGCGGCCAGTTCCTCGCGGCTGACCCAGCGCGCGGTCTCGATCTCGTTCGGGTCGATCTCGATCTCGTCGCTCTCGGCCTCGCCATGGCAGCCGATCATCAGCGACGCCGGGAACGGCCAGGGCTGGCTGGCCAGGTAGCGCACCGCGCCGACCTTGATGCCGGCCTCCTCGACCACCTCGCGGCGCACCGCAGCCTCCAGCGTCTCGCCCGGCTCCACGAAGCCCGCGAGGCACGAGAACATCCCCTCCGGCCAGCCCGGAGAGCGGCCCAGCAGGCAGGCATTGCCGCGGGTGATCAGCATGATCACCACCGGATCGGTGCGTGGGAAATGATGGGCACCGCAGGACGGGCAGATGCGCTGCCAGCCAGCCATGAACACATCGCTCTTGGTGCCGCAGCGGGCGCAGAAGCCGTGGCTCTGGTGCCAGCCAAAGAGCGCGCGGGCGGTGGCACCAAGCTCGGCGTCGCGCGGGGTGAGCTGGGTCAGCAGCGCCCGCAGCTCGACGAACTGCGCCCCGGGACAGGCCGGGTGGACCTGCTCGGTGCTGTCGAGGAAGCCGCCCTCGCCGGGCGCCTCGCCCTCCGGCTCCCAGCCCGAGATGTCATGGGAGAAGATGGCACCGCTGTCTTCGCGACCAAGGAACAGCGGCTCGCCGCGCGCCTCCGCCAGCACCGGGTGATCGAGCGGCAACCGGCAGAGGCCTGATCCGTCCTGCAACATCAGCACCTTGCCGCGCCAAAGCAGGATCGTGCGCGTCTCGGGGGCCTGCATCAGCGCCGCCAGCGCCGGAATGTCGCCGCGCAGCTCTGCCGCCCGGTCGAGCCCGGATCCGCCGAATGTCACCTCTTCCGCATGTTTCATGTTCGCCCTGCCCCCTGTTCTGCGTCGCGCCGGCCCAAGGGTTCCCATGGCAAACCCGTCCGATCGAGCCGATCGGCCCATGGAATCCCATGACATGCCCGCCGCGACGTGGCAAACCTGTTTCCCGAGACCGCTTCCCCGACGGAAGCCTCTCCCGAAGGTTGAGTCCGGGCGTTTTGTCTTCTCGTGTGATCTTGGTGTTGGAAAACTGGACTAAGAGCGAATCGCACCAGCAGGAGAGCCCTCATGTCCCGTTTCCAACCTTCCGAACTCACCCGCCGTTCGTTCCTGGCGGGCACAGCCGCGGGCTCTGCCTTGATTGCACTGCACCCATATTCCGCCCGAGCCGCAGCCAACCAGGCGCATCTGCGGATCATGGAAACCACCGACCTGCACGTGCACGTGATGCCCTACGACTATTATTCCGACAAACCGGTCGACACGGTCGGCCTGTCGCGGACCGCCACGCTGATCAACGGCGTGCGCGCCGAGGCGACCAACTCCATGCTGCTCGACAATGGCGACTTCCTGCAGGGCAACCCGATGGGCGATTATGTCGCCTACGAGCGCGGCATGAAGGAGGGCGACACCCACCCGGTGATCGACGCGATGAACGCCGTGGGCTTCGATGCCGCCACCATCGGCAACCACGAGTTCAACTACGGGCTCGAGTTCCTGATGAAATCCACCGCCGGGGCGCAGTTCCCCGTGGTGCTGGCCAATGTCTCGAAGAGCCTCGGCGCCAACCCGCGCGAGGACGAGACGCTCTACAAGCCCTATGTCATCCTCGAGCGCCATCTCACCGACGGGGCCGGCAACAGCCATCCGATCAGGGTCGGCGTGATCGGCTTCACCCCGCCGCAGGTGATGAACTGGGACCGCAAGCATCTCGAGGGCAACGTTCAGGCCCGCGACATCGTCGAGACCGCCCGCGCCTGGGTGCCGCAGATCGTCGAGGAGGGTGCCGACATCGTCATCGCGCTGAGCCATTCCGGCATCGGTTCGGCCAATCACGAGGACGGCATGGAGAACGCCTCGGTGCCGCTCGCGGGCGTTGACGGCATCGACGCGGTGATGACCGGGCACAGCCACCTCGTCTTCCCCTCGCCCACCTATGCCGATTTCGCCGCCGTCGATGCCGGGGCCGGCACGATCCACGGCAAACCCGCGGTCATGGGCGGCTTCTGGGGTTCGCATATGGGCCTCATCGACCTGCTGCTCGAACGCGACGGCAAGGGCTGGCGCGTGGTCTCCTCGACCACCGAGGCCCGGCCCATCGCCCAGCGCAACGAGGACCGCTCGGTCACCGCGCTGGTCGAGGACGCGCCCGAGGTCGTGGCCGCGGTCGAACAGGCGCATGAGGAAACGCTGGCCTATGTGCGCCGCGCCGTGGGCAAGACCTCGGCGCCGCTCTACAGTTACTTCGCGCTGGTGGCGGATGACCCGTCGGTGCAGATCGTGTCGAACGCGCAGACCTGGTATATCGAGCAGATGCTTCAGGGCACCGAGCACGAGGGTTTGCCGATCCTCTCGGCGGCAGCGCCATTCAAGGCCGGTGGCCGCGGCGGGCCGGAGTATTACACCGACGTGCCCGAGGGCGACATCGCGATCAAGAACGTCGCCGATCTCTACCTCTACCCCAACACGGTGCGCGCGGTGAAGGTGACCGGCGCCCAGCTCAAGGACTGGCTCGAGCGCTCGGCGGGGATGTTCAACCGGATCGAGCCCGGCGCACAGGACGCAACGCTGCTGAACCCTGACTTCCCAAGCTACAATTTCGACGTGATCGACGGGGTGAGCTACCGGATCGACCTGTCGCAGCCGTCGAAATTCGATTCCGACGGCGCGCTCGTGGCGCCCGACGCCAACCGCATCACCGAGCTCACCTTCGACGGCGCGCCGGTCTCCGAGGACATGGACTTCGTCATCGCCACCAACAACTATCGCGCCTCGGGCGGCGGCAGCTTCCCCGGCACCGGCGACACCATCATCTTCGAGGGCCCCGACACCAATCGCGACGTCATCGTGCGCTACATCGTCGATCAGGGCACCATCAACCCGAGCGCCGATGGCAACTGGTCCTTCGCGTCACTGCCCGACACCACGGTGCTGTTCGAGACCGGGCCGGCCGCGCGCGCCTATGCCGACAGCGTGCCGGGGTTGCGCCTCGAGGATGCCGGCGACACCGACGCAGGCTTCGCCCTCTTCCGCATCGCTTTGTGATCACCATCCCCGGCCCGAGAGTTCGGGCCGGGGTTGCGAATCCGTCACAAAGCCCCTAGATCACCCCTCGAGAGGTTGGCGCGGGCAGGCGCCTCGCCAACCCGGTCAGGTCCGGAAGGAAGCAGCCGTAACGAGCCCCGCTTGGGTCGTTGTCCAGCCTCTCACCTACGCTTCCGCAAAGCGTACGAGCTAATGCTCTTCCCCCAAAACCTCTGTTCCTATGCTACGGGACGTCTGCTTTGTCATGAGCAGCGGAGCTGGACGCTCCATGAAAGCCCGACCGGGGCCATGATCTCGCGCTGTTCCTTGCGTGGCCCGAATCCTTGCGCCAGCACACCGCAACATGCCCCGGCTCGAGCGGTTCTGCAGCAGACTGCCCGCGAGCCCGCCGATTGCCGGGCTGCCGGGATGGCTCTGGTTCCAGAAGCCATTATCATCATGACAGCCCGGTGGAGACGCCGACAAACCCGGGCCCGAGGCGCCGGCTCCGCCTCTGCAGACACAGGAGGGCGATCGGCCGATTCGCAGGCGAATTCAAAGAGTCTCAGTTCGGGACAACTAGCGAATTTACAATAATTTTTGGAAACACGCATTCCGTGTAAACCTGCCTCGATAAGAGCGGAATTCGGCCAATTGCCCCATGCTCGAGCGAGTTATCTGCGAGACGCTTCACGAAATAAGGCATAATCGTGACGGGCAACTTCATTCAGCCCCGGTACTTGTTTCCTCAGTAGTGAGAACTTTAGGCATGACTTACACAAAGACTATTCTGAACGCCGCAGCCATCGCTTTTGTCTGCGTCTTCACCACCCCGCAGCTTGCTATGGCCGACAAGGGTGGCATTCCCAACGCGAGCGCCTGCAACCCGGGCAACGCAAGCTTCTGCCCCAATGCCACGGTCCCCGAGATCGGGGCAGAAGGTGCCGCCGCTGCTGTGGCACTGGTGCTTGGAGCCCTCGTCCTGATGACAGCACGGAAGCGCCGTTCGGCCTGACCTCACGCTTGTCATGACTGTCGCAACTCACGGACAAACCACCGTTCGTGTTGCAACCGTTCCGGCGGTTCTGATCGCCGAGTACCTCTGCCTGTTCCTTGTCTTGGCTTGGCGCCACGACATCGACGCAGTCGAGGCCCTGCCAAGTTCTTGGCAGGGCCTCCTCTGGGCTGGCAGTGGATTTGCCGGAGCCATGATTGCAGCACTGGGCGCCTTCGCGGTGCTTTGGGACGGCAGCATCGCTGACCGCATGCGCGCCGCGCTTGCCGGCACGCGCCCGGTCACGGGCGGCAGCCTCTCTGTCCATTTCGCCAGCTATGCGGCGTTTGCCGGCCTGACGATCCTGATCCTTGCCCGGCCCGACGTGGCGGCGGACCTCGGCTGGCCATTGCTTGTCTTGTGGCTGGGCGTCGCGGTAAGCGTACCGACAAGCCTCGTGATCGCGGTGCTCGGTGCCTCAACGAAGGCTGTCCTGCGCGCCGCCGGTCCACACGTGGCGCTCGCCGCAGTGCTCGGCACCGCCACCGGCGTCGCCGCCGTCCAGATCCTTCCCTATTGGAGAGCGCTGTCGGATCCGACGCTGCGCCTCGTCACTGCGATGCTGGAAGCGGCCGGTTTCACGGTCCTCGTCGAACCGGCACTGCCCGGCATCCAGCTTGGCGATTTCGGCGCGCATATCGGCGCCACCTGCTCGGGCATCGAGGGTATGGCGATGATCACCGTGCTGCTCGCCGGCTACCTCTACCGCTTCCGCGAGGAGCACCGTTTCCCCCAGGCCCTGCTGGTGTTTCCCGCCGCGATTGCCATCTCCTTCGTGGCCAATGCCGCCCGCATCGCCATCCTGCTCTGGGTCGGAGACCGGATCGACCCGCAACTCGCGAAGGGCGCCTTCCATTCGATGGCAGGCTGGGTCTTCTTCTGCGGCATCAGCCTCGGCATCATTGCGACCCTGCGGCGGCTGCCCTGGATGACCCGCCATCTCCCCGTGGCACCGTCGCTTCGCGATGACAGTCTCGAGGTCACGGCCTACCTCCTGCCGTTCCTCGTGTGGCTTGCACTCTCGCTGGTCAGCGCCGCCTTCGGCCATCTGGGCGAGCTCGCCTATGGCCTGCGCGTCGCAGCTGTCGGCGCGGTACTCGTGCTCTACCGCGCGCCGCTGGCGGATGCGATCGGACGCCTCGGCCGGGTGCCCGCGCCGATCACTCTGGCGGCTGCCGCACCTTGGCTTTGCGGGACCGCCGTCTTCCTGTTCTGGCTCGCGCTTGCGCCAGTTGCGGAGCCGGCCGAAGCGGCCGCCCCGGCGACACTTACGGCACTGCCGCCAGTGCTTCTTGCGCTGTGGATCGCCCTTCGTGTCATCGGCAGCGTGATCATCGTGCCGATCATCGAGGAACTGGCCTTCCGAGGGTATCTGCAACGGAGGCTGATCTCGGCGGACTGGCTGGCCGTCGCACAGGATCGCCTGACACCTTTCGCGGTCCTGGGAAGCGCCACGGCCTTCGGGATGCTGCACGGCGCATGGTTGGCCGGGATCCTGTCCGGCATCCTGTTCAGCCTGATGACACGGCTGCGGGGCCGCCTGATCGATGCCATCATCGCCCATGCCGTGGCCAATGCCCTGATCGCGATCTGGGTGATCGGCTTCGGACGCTGGGATCTCTGGTAGGGTACGACACGGTGGCAGCTTCGACGCGCGGGCGAAATTGAACATAGCCGAGCGTCCCCGCTCCGCTCAGTCGCCGTGCCGGTGAAACACCGCCGCTTCCCGCTCGGCCGCCAGCGCCCAGCCCATCTGCGCCTCGGTCTCGACCGCACAGGGCCGCACCCCGCGCAGCCGTGACAGGGCCTCGTCCGGCGCCTCGCCCGCCTCGATCATCAGCCGCAGGGCCACCATGCCCGAGCGCCCGCAGCCGCCCCGGCAATGCACCAGCACCCGCCCGCCGCCCTGCAAGGCGTGCAGCGCGGCGCGGCTGACCTCGGGCCAACGATCTTCAAAGGCGGCGCAGGGCACGCCGAAATCCACGATCGGCAGGTGCTCCCAGCGCGCGCCGTGATCGGCGATGAAGCTGCCCACCGAGCCCGCCCCCGCAGCCTCGAACTCGGCGACGCTGACCAGCGAGATGACCAGCGAGGGCCGCCAGTCCGCCACGTGCTGGAGGTCACCCACGAGATCCCCGCCCGCCCCGGGAAGGGGCGAGATGGCGAGAATTCCGTCCAGAACCCTGAGCGCGTGCAGCATGGTCATACGGAGGCTCGATGCGTCGAACGTGTCATATGCGCCGATGCTGCCCGATTCGCCGCCTCTTGCGAACCTGCTTTCGCGCGCCGCCGAGCGGGCGCCACGCATCTGCAGGCCCTAGGCGGCGGCCCGGCACGGCATCACCCCTCCGCCAGCACGCGCCCCCGTGCCGAATGTCAGCGCCAGTCCAAAGCCTCTGCCCGCACCGTCCCGACGCCCCCCGCCAGTGGAGCCGGCGCAGCCGGCCCGCTTTTCCGCGCCGCGCCCGGTTTACCTTGGAGGGCCGCGCGCATACCTTGGGCGCGTCCCGTCACCCGGAAGGCCCCCGATGTCCGAGCAATCGCCCAAGTACCAGGTTCTCGCCCGCAAGTACCGCCCCGAGACCTTTGCCGATCTCGTCGGTCAGGACGCCATGGTGCGCACGCTCAAGAACGCCTTCAAGGCGGGTCGGATCGCGCAGGCCTTCATCATGACCGGCATCCGCGGCACGGGGAAAACCACCACCGCCCGGATCATCGCCAAGGGCATGAACTGCATCGGCCCCGACGGCGAGGGCGGCCCCACCACCGAACCCTGCGGCGAGTGCGAGCACTGCAAGGCGATCATGGAAGGCCGCCATGTCGACGTGATCGAGATGGATGCCGCCTCCAATACCGGCGTCGGCGACATCCGCGAGATCATCGACAGCGTGCACTACCGGGCGGCCTCGGCGCGCTACAAGATCTACATCATCGACGAGGTGCACATGCTCTCGAACAGCGCCTTCAACGCGCTGCTCAAGACGCTGGAAGAGCCGCCCGAGCATGTGAAGTTCATCTTCGCCACCACCGAGATCCGCAAGGTGCCGGTGACGGTGCTGTCGCGCTGCCAGCGCTTCGACCTGCGCCGCATCGAACCCGAGGTGATGATCTCGCTGCTGCGCAGGATCGCCACCGCCGAACAGGCCGAGATCACCGATGACGCGCTGGCGCTGGTGACCCGCGCCGCCGAGGGCTCGGCGCGCGATGCCACCTCTCTGCTCGACCAGGCGATCAGTCACGGCGCCGGAGAGACCACCGCCGAGCAGGTCCGCGCCATGCTGGGCCTCGCCGACCGTGGCCGGGTGATGGATCTGTTCGAAAAGATCATGTACGGCGACGCCCCCGGCGCGCTGACCGAGCTGTCGCAGCAATATGCCGACGGCGCCGACCCGCTGGCGGTGCTGCGCGATCTGGCCGAGATCACCCACTGGACCTCGGTGGTGAAGATCACGCCAGAGGCCGCCGAGGATCCGACGATCTCGCCCGACGAGCGCGCGCGCGGCGAGACCATGGCCGCCAATCTCGGGATGCGGGCGCTGACGCGGATGTGGCAGATGCTGCTCAAGGCGCTCGACGAGGTGGCACAGGCCCCCAACGCCATGATGGCCGCCGAGATGGCGGTGATCCGGCTGACCCACGTGGCCGAGCTGCCCTCGCCCGAGGAATTGCTGCGCAAGCTGCAGGACACCCCGCCGCCGCCCGCGCCGGGCCCCGGTGGTGGTGGCTATGCCCATGCCCCGGCCGGAGGCGGTGCCCAGACGCAGGCCGGCGGCCACGTGCAGCCCACCCACCCCGCGCCTTCTGGCCCCGTCGCGACGCAGGGCAACGCGGTGCTGGCGGTGGCGGCCGATCACGCGCTGGCCCGTTTCCCGACCTTCGAGCACGTGGTCGAGCTGATCCGGGCCAACCGCGACATGACGCTTCTGATGGAAGTCGAGCGCTGCGTGCGGCTCGCCGCCTACCAGCCCGGACGGATCGAGTTCACCCCCACCGACAAGGCCCGCGGCGATCTTGCCCAGCGCCTCGGCAGCGCGCTGCAACGCTGGACCGGCAACCGCTGGGGCGTGTCGCTGGTCAATGGCTGCGAGACGGCGACGATCTGGGAGCAGACCCACGCCGCCGAGCTGGCGATGAAGGCGGAGGCGGCGGAGCACCCGCTTGTACAGGCCGCGCTCGCGGCCTTTCCCAAGGCCGAGATCGTCGAGATCCGCACCCCCGAGGAAGCCGCGCAGGAGGCCACCGCCGAAGCGCTGCCCGAGGTCGAGGACGAGTGGGATCCGTTCGAGGAAGAGTGACCCGCCGGGGCCAATGCGACCGTCACGGAGACCGAATTGCAACGCCGGGCCTTGATTCCACGCGAGGCAAGGCTCAACCGCCCATCACCTCGACCGTCCGCCTCAGCCCGTCCTCGATACCCAGCACCGGCGCCCAGCCAAGCAGCCGCTGAGCCCGCGAGATGTCGAGCACGCTCGATTTCAGCTCGCTCTCCAGCGGCGCGCGCTCCAGCGTCAGCGCCCGTCCGGTGACCTGCTGCACCAGCCCCACCAGATCCGCCAGCGAGGTGCCCTGCCCTGTGCCGATGTTCAGCGTTGTCACCCGCTCGGGCAGGTCTGCCGAGCAGGCCCGTGCCACGGCGGCACAGAAATCCGACACGTGGACATAGTCGCGCAGGCTCTCACCCGTCCCGAAAAGCTTGAACGGCCGCCCCGTCGCCAGCGCGTCGAGCAGAATCGTCACCACGCCATAGCCCGGCCCCGCCAGAGGCGAGCCGTAGGCATTGGCCAGCCGCAGGATGGTCAGCCGGAAACCATAGCGGTTGGCGAGCATGACCAGCGCCTGCTCCACCGCCATCTTTTGCAGCGCGTAGAAGGACTTGGGGTTGAGCGGGGCATCCTCCGGGATCGGCAAGGCATCGGTGTCGCCATAGACCCCGGCGGAGGAGACATAGACTATGTGCCCGCGCCAGCCACGCGCCAGCAACGCCTCGACGAAGCGGGCCTGCGGCTCGATCTCGCGGCGGCTGAGTTCGGCGTAGTCCGCGAACGGCACCCGCGGACTGGCGAGACCGGCGCAGTGCACGATGGTGGCCTCGGTCTCGCGCTCCGGCAGCCAGCCGGGCGAAAGCACCTCGGCGGTCGAGATCTGCGGCAACCCCGCCGCCTGCCGCGGCAGGGCACGCCGGGCGACCCCGGTCGCGTCATGACCCGAGGCGCGCAGGTGGTACAGGATCTCGCAGCCCAGAACGCCGGAACTGCCAGTGACGTAGATGCCCATCCCGGTCTCCTCAGGCGAACCGCAGCGGCGACAGCGCGCCGAGGCTTCCATCGTCGATTGAGGCCGCACGTCGAGCGACAAGTGCCGCGGTCAGCTCGGCCAGCGCAGGCGCGGTCTGGATGCCGTGCCCGCCCTGTCCGGCGAGCCAGAAAAAGCCCTCCGCCTCGCTATCGAAGCCGCAGACCGGAGTCTTGTCCGGCGCAAAACTGCGCAGCCCGGCCCAGCTCGAAACCATGCGCGTCACCGGCACCGTCACCGCGCTCTCGTAGCGGTACAGCCCCTCGGCCAGCACCATGTCGTCGGGCCACGCGTCCTGCGGCGGCACGGGATCGGCATCGGCGGGGCTCACCATGAGCTGCCCGCCCATCGGCTTGGCGTACCAGGTCTCGGCGATCGAGCCGAAAAGCGGCCAGAGGCCCACCTCGTGGCCCTCGGGCGCCGGCAGCACCGCCGCCGAGCGCCGGCAGGGCTGGATCGGGATCGGCTGCGCGCCGGCCATGCGCGCGATCTCGCCCGCCCACGCACCGGCCGCGTTGACCACCACCGGCGCGGCGTGGGTCTCGCCGCCCGCCACGATCTGCCACAGCCCTGCCTCGCGGCTCAGTGCCGAGACCGGCGCCTTGCAACGCAGCTGGCCGCCCCGCGCCCGGAACTGGCGCAGGTAGCCCTGCAGCATGGCGTCGACGTCGATGTCGCGGGCCTCGGGTTCGAGAACCGCACCAGCGAAATGGCCGGGTTTGAGGATCGGCACCAGCCGCTCGGCCTCGACGGCGCTCAGCCGCTCGAGCCCGGCACTGCCGGCGGCATACTCCTCGAGCAAGTCGAGCTCTTCGCCGGTCGCCAGCAGCAGCTCGCCGCGCGGCGTCAGCAGCGGCGCCTCGACATCGATGTCGGGCGCCTCGAAGAAGCCCGCCGCCCGGTCGTTCAGCGCCCTGAGCGCCACGTTGCCGTAGTTGCGGATGAAGATCGCCGCCGAGCGCGCGGTGGAATGCTGCCCCGTCCCCGGCTCGGCCTCGAGCAGCAGCACCTCTGCGTCTGCGGCAAGCGCCGCCGCGGCGCTCACACCGGCCATTCCGCCGCCGATCACGATGATGTCGGGCATGTCGTCTCCTTCACGTTCCGCCGCGCCGGGCTAGATGGCGCCCAACCGGGATAGACAGCCCGAGGGGACGGGGCAAGCGATGCAGACGAGACACACAGGTCAGCCTTTCATGGCTTGGCTGAAACGTGAACCGCCGGACGGGGCGCGAGATGCTATTCCCTTCCCTAGCGTCCACGATTGCACTGGGTTACTGTGGACCGATCTCGCCCAAAGGGCGAACAGCCCCATGGCCCGAGAAAGGAATTTTTCAGTGACCATCCGGCGCCTTGCTGCCGCCTCCGGCACCGCCCTCTGTCTCGCCTCCAGCCCCGTCGTCGCGCTTGATGACGTGAGGTTTACCAGCCCCTCAATGTCCGACGATCTGAGCGACCAGATCCGCAACAATTCTGCGCTGGCTGCCGCCGAGGTCGAGGCCGAAGACGGCCAGATCTCGGGACAGGACGTGCTCGCCGCGGCGCTGTCGGATTACGGCATCCTGCTCGAGACGCTCTATGCCAATGGCTATTACGGCGGTGTCATCAGCATCCTGATCGACGGCCGCGAGGCCTCGGAGATCCCGCTGCTCAGCACGCCCGACACGGTCGGCACCGTCACGGTGCGGATCGACACCGGCCCCTCCTTCGAGTTCGGGCGGACCGAGCTGACCCCGCTGGCGCCGGAGACCGAGCTGCCCGAAGCGTTCGCCCGTGGCGAGACCGCCCGCGCCTCGGTGGTGGGCGATGCCGCCGAGGCCGGGGTCGACGGCTGGCGCGATATCGGACACGCCAAGGCCGAGGTCACCGACCAACAGGTCACCGCCAATCACCGCAACAGCGAACTCGACGTGGCGATGCGCATCGCCCCCGGGCCCGAGTTGCGCTT
>Ga0115012_10000082_pt1 | contig 53871 bp, 57 predicted proteins | sample TroAtlMetagenome_FD_88706 | JGI IMG/M metagenome (GOLD analysis project Ga0115012, IMG submission 88706) | Marine eukaryotic phytoplankton communities from Atlantic Ocean - Tropical Atlantic ANT10 Metagenome | ecosystem: Environmental > Aquatic > Marine > Oceanic | place: Tropical Atlantic... | reverse complement strand
CCTCTACCTCAGCCTCTTCAGCAGCAGGCTCCTCGGCAGCAGGCTCTTCTACCTCAGCCTCTTCAGCAGCAGGCTCCTCGGCAGCAGGCTCTTCACCAGCTGGGGCGTCTCCCTTGTCCGCTAACGCCTGGAGCAAACTAGCCATCTCAGAGAGAAGGTTGTTCATCATCGATGCGATTTGCTGGAGCGGAGCAGCTAGTCCGCCAGCAATTGAAGACAAGAGTTCATCACGGGATGGGAGATCAGCAAGTTCGCGGACCTGCGCTTCATCCAGAAGCTCACCGTTTAGGAGGCCTCCTTTAATAATCAAGGCCTCGTTAGCAGCGGAAAACTGTTTTAGAGCTTTCGCCGCGGCACCAGGGTCTTTTTCTACGAATGCCAGAGCCGTTGGGCCAATAAGCATGTCGACTAAACCTTCAGGTGTGCCTTCATCAAGCGCTCTACGTACCAATGTGTTTTTGTAAATCTTGTAAACAGTTTCAGCTTCACGCAAAGCACCACGCAGGTCAGCCATCTGAACTACATCAAGACCTCGATACTCAGTAATTAAGACCGCCTCAGCTTCATTGAATCGCTCACGTACATCTTCAATTACGGCGGATTTTTCTACTCGCTTTTCTTCACTCATGTCTCACCCCCTTCGGGTAGTCGGCGCTCGCAAGGCGAACACCGAAACCGTGGTCGAAAAGTCAGACGGGGGGATTCAGGATTCACCTATTCGGGCTTGTAACGGTTTCCCATAACAATTTGAGGCCTAGGGCCACCAGAGGTCTACGGCGAGCAGAATTTGATTGTTAGATCAGGCTAGAGGCGGGATAGACAATTGCAAACTGGCCAGTACTGATGATTTAAATTTCTTCAGTCGCCAAGTCTGCTTGGGTCAACCTTGATACCAGGCCCCATCGTTGATGAAACAGTGATCTTTTTGATATATCGACCCTTAGTTGATGCTGGGCGAGCTCGTTCAATCTCATCCATAACAGCAGTGAAATTAGCGACGAGGTCAGATGACTCAAAACTTGTTTTGCCAATGGCAAGTTGCACATTGCCGTATTTGTCAGTCCGGTATTCGACTTTCCCGCCCTTGAATTCACCTACCGCTTTGGCAATCTCAGTTGTTACTGTGCCGGACTTCGGATTGGGCATAAGGCCACGTGGCCCGAGAACACGACCAAGCTTGCCAACTAACGGCATCATGTCAGGTGTAGCTATCGCAAGATCAAATTCAGTAAATCCGCCTTCGATACGTTCTGCTAAATCTTCAGCGCCTACAACATCAGCTCCCGCTTCAGTAGCTTCAGCCGCCAAATCTCCTTGGGCGAAAACTGCTACTCGAACATCGCCACCAGTTCCTGAAGGTAAAGCGACTGTACCTCTAACCATCTGATCTGCTTTACGAGGGTCTACCCCTAACCCAACAGCGATATCGACTGCTTCGTCAAAATTCGCTGAAGCCAGTTCTTTAACTAAGCCAACCGCTTCAACAGGTTCATGAAACTTTTGTCGGTCAAAGCGTTCGCTCGCATCAGAATATTTTTTGCCACTCATTGGTGTCGCCTTCCAGCTCCCTCTTCGTACGCGATCATTGGGCGAGGTCCTCCCAACGGGCGTTTATAACTTAAGAACCTTGAACTTCAATTCCCATTGAACGAGCTGTACCCGCAACTTGAAGTTTGGCCGCTTCAATATCATTGGCATTCAAATCAGGCATCTTGATATTGGCTATTTCTTCCAGTTGCGATTGGGATATCGATCCGACAGCATCTTCTCGTCCAGGTTCATGAGCTGCTTTATCAAGACGCGCAGCTTCTCGAATCAAGACAGAGGTAGGTGGTGTCTTTGTTATGAACGTGAATGAACGATCTTCAAAGATCGTGATTTCAACAGGAACAATGGAACCCCGTTGGTCTTCAGTTTGAGCGTTATAGGCCTTACAAAAGTCCATAATTTGAACGCCATGAGGACCAAGCGCTGTACCGACTGGCGGCGCGGGGCTTGCTTGTCCAGCTGGGATCTGAATCTTGACCATTGCGGCGACTTTCTTTTTCGCCATTAGCGTTCTCCGTGTTGATGGGGCTCAAGCTTTAGCAAGAGCGAGACATGTCATTGTTTCGGGTTGACTTCAAGAAGACAACCAGCACAGGCTCAAATTTTTGCAACTTGTGCGAAATCTAGTTCTACGGGTGTTTCACGACCGAAGATGTTTACGAGCACCTTTACCTTTAGTTGCTCTTCGTTGATTTCAACTATCTCGCCTTGGAAATCAGCAAACGGGCCTTCTTTAATTCGCACACTCTCGTTAAGTTCATATAACAGTCGAGGCTTGATCTTTCGTTGCGGCTCTTCACCGTCTTTCTTAATCGCTAAGAAGTTGTCTACTTCTTTTCGACGAAGTGGTGATGGTTTACCACCAGGTCCAGCGAATCCCGTTACGCCAGGGGTATTCCGGATCATGTGATGCACATCGTCGTTTCGGCGACACCGAATCAACAAATAGCCAGGAAACATCTTTTTCTGCACGACGACTCGCTGGCCGTTGCGAAATTCGGTGACATCTTCCATTGGCACCACGACTTCATAAATCTTGTCTTCCATATCGAAAGACTGAACTCGAGCTTCGAGGTTTTGTTTGACCTTTTTCTCATAGCCAGACTGGGTGTGGACAACGAACCACTTTCCTGGTCTGTCGTATGCAGAGACTTCTTTTTTGGTCTCTTCAAGAAGCTCGTCCTCATCAATTATTTCAGTGTCAACTGCATCACCGCCAGATTGGTCAGTTTCAATGACGCTGCCATCTGTTTGGGCCGCAGTTTCGATATCAGTAGAAGTTTCGGTGCCCAACAATCGTCTAGCGGCAGCCATTGGGTCTGTACTTGAAGAATCAGTGTCAGTCATTAGTTCACATCGAAGAGGCGGAGGACCCCTTCGCCGGTTAGGTAATCCAAGCCTGCGATTAATGCAGTCAGGACCACAATGGTGACGAAGACGACTACGGAATAGTTGACAATTTCGTCTTTGGTAGGCCACACCACTTTGCGCAACTCACCTTTTACTTCACTTACGAACTGGCGCGGACCTGCGCGTTCAGTATCCGGAGATGCTCCCGCTGCTGCGGCGCGACGGTCACGATTAGCAATGGGAGCACCATCGGCGCTCATTTCGCCCTGCTTCTGCAGATGCCTTCGTGTTTGTCGATTCATAGCCATGTGTTTGGTCCGTGGTCGGAGGTGAATAAGTGAACTGTTGAGAGCAACAGCGGAGCAGGGCAGGAGGGACTTGAACCCACAACCTTCGGTTTTGGAGACCGGTGCTCTACCAAATTGAGCTACTGCCCTCAGCGGAAAGAAACTTCCTTACGATGAGGCAGTGAAAAACGATAGCAGCGGGGTTCTAAGTTTCCTTTCCTAATACCTATTGAGCTTCATCTCAGCTTGCCTGGCTAACTCGGCGACGTCCAGGCCTGGAAGTCAATCCAACAGCGAGCGCGACCCCCAAAGCGCATAGGCCAGCGATTTTCGATCGTTGCTTCCGCACAATAAGTGACCCTCTATCTAGAGAGTCAACTGACTCCAGAATACGAGTAGCTAGACCCCCTGGGATAGGTAATTCATCGCGTAGAGCTTGGAGTTCTCGCTGTATGCGACGCTCACGAGACATTTCAGCCTGACATCGCAGACAGCCACGAGCATGCTCTCGAAGTTTTAAAGATCCAATTATCTCTCCTCTAGCCATGGCCCGAATTTGGCGCTGGTGCCGTTCACACCGCATGGCGAGCCTTATACGAAGTTCCAGTTGCAACCATAGGTTCCCTATTTTCGCGACTGGCCTGCACGGAGAGGCGCATTCGCTTTCGGCCCCGATGGAGGCGTACTTTCACCGCAGTCACTGAAATTCCTAATTGGTTAGCTATTTCTGTCTGGGTGAGATCGAAAACGTCCCTCAGTAGTACAACAACTCGCAAATTAGTTGGAAGGTCATCTAACGCGCTCCGTATCTCGGAGCTGATCTCTGAGGCGTCCAATCGTCGTTCAGGCTGGTACTCGCCATTTAAGTCAATGACGTCTTGTTGAATCTGGTCACAGCGATAGCGACCCCGACGAGTTAATAAAGTAGTCGCACAATTAACAGTGATTCGATGCATCCAAGTGCTGAATCTCGCTTCGCCACGAAAATCAATAAGGCCTCGGTATGCCCTTAAATACGCTTCTTGCACCACATCTAGCGCATCATCATGATTTTGAGTCAAACGCGCAGCCAACGTGAATATTTCGCTATATGTTGCCTCGACAAGACGCTCAAATGCCTCGTCATCACCCTCTCGGGCAGCTGCGACGTCTGCGCGAATTTGCGGTGTTGGCATAAGCCGACGCTACTCGCCATTTGGACGGCTTGTTGGGAAGCCTAAATAGTTATTGATAGAAGGCTGGCGCGATGCGTATCATCACTTCACGATTCCGCATTTAGCTCTTTAACCCTGAGTTTGTAGCGGGACCGGGGTTCGAACCCGGGACCTCACGATTATGAGCCGTGCGCTCTGACCAACTGAGCTATCCCGCCATGCTCTTTCGAGCGAGCCACGACCGGGATTCGAACCCGGGACCTCCTCCTTACCATGGAGGCGCTCTACCAACTGAGCTATCGCGGCAACCATGAACGGGCGAAACCCGCGCAGACTTGGAAGCTTACGGATCAACACCGATGATCCACAACCCCTTGAACGGTACCGTTGCATATATGAAAGTCCGTTTAGCCAAACTTTCTGATGCTGCAGATATTGCAGAGATCTACAACCATGAAGTTCTTTCTAGCGTGGCGACCTTCGATCTGGTCCCGAAATCCCTCGAAGAACAGCGAGAGTGGCTGCGTGATCGGTCGGGTGCTTTACCCTGCATCGTTGCAACTGACCACGGTGGTGCTCTTGTCGGCTGGGCTTGTCTGTCCAAATATAGAGATAGACCCGCCTATGGGACAAGCGTCGAAGACTCGATCTATGTCCACCAAAACCGCCAAGGCATGGGTGTCGGAGATTTGTTGCTCGCAGAATTAACGCGGCTTGCAGATGAACATGGATTTCATTCGACTTTCGCGCGAATCGCTGGCGAAAACCCCGCTTCAATAGCTCTTCACGCGAAACATGGTTTCGAGCTGGTGGGGGTGGAAAAAGAAGTGGGGCGCAAGTTTGGCCAATGGCTAGACGTAACTCTTATGCAACGACTCACTCCCAGAGGGTGAAGGTTTTCTCCTTAGAAATGCCAAGGAAATTGTGTGAAGTCTTGTTCACGCTTTTCCAGAAACGCATCTCGCCCTTCTGTCGCCTCATCGGTTCCGTATGCCAATCGGGTCGCTTCGCCGGCGAAAACTTGTTGGCCTATTAAGCCGTCATCAGTCAGGTTGAACGCAAACTTTGCCATACGTTGCGCCGTCGGCGATTTAGAGTTGATTTCTTTGGCCCATTCCAGGGCCACGTTTTCTAATTCGGCGTGTTCAACGACCGCGTTTACATCACCCATAACAAATCGTTCCTCGGCATCATAAGTACGACCGAGGAAAAAGATTTCACGAGCTTTCTTCTGTCCAACTTGTTTCGCGAGATAAGCCGACCCAAATCCACCATCAAAACTCGCTACATCTGTATCTGTTTGTTTGAAACGAGCGTGCTCTCGACTAGCAAGAGTCAAGTCAGCTGTTACATGGAGGCTGTGGCCGCCACCCGCCGCCCAACCAGGGACAACACACATCACTACCTTCGGCATCATCCTGATCAAGCGTTGGCACTCAAGGATATGGAGTCTTCCTACTTGCGCTGGATCGATAGTTTCACTCGTCTCTCCCTCGGCGTACTTATATCCATCTTTGCCTCGAATTCGTTGATCCCCTCCGGAGCAAAAAGACCAACCGCCATCTTTGGTTGATGGGCCATTTCCTGTAAGCAAAACAACGCCTACATCAGTACTCATGCGGGCATGATCGAGAGCGGTGTAAAGCTCATCGACTGTGTTTGGCCTAAAAGCGTTTCGAATGTCAGGACGATCAAACGCAATCCGAACAGTTCCTTGGTCTATTGCTCGGTGATATGTGATGTCTTTGAATTCGAATCTTTCCAGTTCGCGCCACCGCGAAGCGTCAAAGATGTCTGAGACATTCGGCAAGTAAGACATTGGACTCCTGAACATTCAAGGCTTGTAGTCGTAGATTAGAAGGGTACGTCGAGGGGGACATCATGAAGTTTGGTCTTAGATATTGCAATACCGATAAATACGCAGCGGACACAGCGCTTGCCGTTGAGCTTGTACAAGCTGGTGAAGAAGCCGGATTCGAGTCTGCCTGGACTGTCGAACACACTGTTATTCCTTCTGGCTACGAGTCTGTTTACCCTTACAGCGATTCCGGCAAAATTGCTGGGGGCGCTGAGGATCTGATGCTGCCAGATCCACTTATTTGGATGGCACACATGGCGGGGGCCACAAAAAAAATTAAGTTCGGCACCGCTATTTTGATTCTGCCCCAACATTCCCCTGTGGTTTGCGCAGCTCAGGTGGCGACACTGGATTACATGTCTGGCGGAAGGGTGCTTCTGGGCATAGGTGTTGGCTGGCTCAAAGAGGAATTTGATGCAATTGGTGCTCCATTCGAAAGACGTGGACCCAGAACAGACGAATACGTCGCTGCGATGCGGGAACTATGGGCGAATGACTGCGCCTCCTTCAACGGAGAATTCGTTCAGTTTGCTGACACTTACTGCCTACCGAGACCCATAGCTGGTTCAGTTCCAATAATTGTGGGCGGGGATACCGATTATGCAGCTCGTCGGGCTGGTCGACTTGGTGATGGCTACTTCCCGGCTCGCGACACCCCTCAAGAGCGGATCGATCTCGCACGCAGAACCGCTGAGGAATGCGGAAGAGATCCTGAGGCTCTAGAAATCACCATGCCCATGCCAGAAGACCCTGAGGACATCCCAAAAATGAAAGCCCGAGGTGTTGATCGGCTAGTGGTGCCGGTAACCGCTATGGCGGGAATGCCCACGCTCATCGATTCACCTGAGGACGCACTCCACTTTGGCGACATAATCGCGAAATATTCAGATCTCTAGGTCATCTAAGCCCAACCAGCATCAGTGAATCGTGCTAGCGGGTCCTGGTCATACTGATCGACTAACGCGACTTCCCAGTCCAAATAGTTCTGCATTGCTTCTCGCGCCACATGTGCGTCGCCAGGATCGTAGGGCAAAACAACTTGTGGGCTGCTGAACTTCAGTTCACGACTCCCAAACTCGAGTGAATTGTCGTCATCCAACTGATCTTCAAGCACATAAGTGTCCCATCCCATCTCGGTCAGCCAAGAAGCCGTCATGGTCGCTCTTGTGAAGTCATTATCGGCGAGGACTATTCGAGAGCCTCTGGTAATTGCGTATTCATCGGTGGCTTGGACAAGCTGGCCTCCTGGAGCATTTCGGAAACCGGGGAGGTGACCAGCGTTGTATTCAGACGGAGTGCGAACGTCAAATTGGTACAGGGTCCGTGAGTCATCAAATTTCCACTGATCGACAGCGCCTTTGTCGATTCGTTTGACATCAAAACGTCTTGCAACTTGGAGAGCGGCCGCAGAAGCGTTTTGTTGGCCTATGCCGCTTGGGACAGATGCCACATCTTTGCTGCCATGTTCCAGTGCCAAGCCCGCTAGTTCCCATCCCATAGTGCCGTTCTCTAACGCGACCACGGGGTTAGGAATTCCTGCACGAACCAGAGATTCTGCTCCGAGAATACTTCGCGTTCGACCGGCACAATTAACGACAACTGTCACGGTCGGGTCTAACAGATCAAATACTCGGTATACGAGCTCACCCCCAGGACAGGAACGTCCAGTAGGAATACTCATCCGGTTGAATTCGCGCTCGGTTCTTGAATCCAAAATGATTAGCGGGCGTTCTTCAGCGATCCATCCATTTAGTTGCTCCGCTTCGACATGCGGGGTTCCATAGTGACGTTCGACTAGTTCCCCGAACAGTTTCGATGGAACATTCACGCCTGAATAAAGTTCGTACCCCGCTCCGATCCAAGATTTAATCCCACCTTCTAAGACCTTTACATTGGTCCAACCATTTTCTTTGAGAACAGTCTGGAGCGAGGCAGCCTCTTCTGGTTCATCTCCAGCAACAACTATTGGAACTGAGTATCGAGGCAGAAGAATTTTGGCTGCTTCCAAGGCATCTTCACAGCGCAGACTCGCTGCCCACAAAAGGTGTCCTTGGCTGTATGTCTCGTGGTCTCGGGGGTCTACTATGGCTAACTCTTCAGAGCCCCTAATTGCCTCTACAAGGTCAGTAACCGAAATGCTGTTTGTTGTCACGAGCGGGCGTCAATTATTGGATACTGAATTTTCATAGTTCGCCATTCTCCGTCAGATTCACTCCAATAGTTACGTGCCGGGAGATCCAAAAGATCGTGTCCATAACAGTGGAAATTTAGTGAGCCGCCCTCCACATGGATCGAATGAACATCGTCGGGCAGGAATGCAATACCCGTGCCATGTTCCACTACGAACTCGTCTGAGACTTTTGGGCACCCTTGTCCAGCTCGTTGTTCATATCGGCGGTTAGTTTCTTTGCCTTCCAAACCCACAATGCACGCCCAAGTTAAGTGGTCGTGAGGGGGAGCTTGAGTTGTATCAGCGACTGACTGCATATAGAGCGCGAATCGATGGTCGTCGTCTTGAGACAGTAGGTACAGGGTGCTGCCGTCTCTCGAATTATCAGGCGGAAAGTCGCTCCACGGGAACAGTTCTTTTTGTTGAGCTAGTTGTATGAGCCGCTGCCTAATCAACTCAACAGAGTCACGATTAATTCCTGCATGATCGATATCTCTTATATCTGACATCGCATCTGCAACTGCAACTGCTCTTTCAGAATTCGTCATTAGTTTGTCGATTTCATCGGTGGGCTTCTAACGCCCTTTCCATTGGGGAGGGCGTTTCTCAGAAAAAGCGACCGGTCCTTCTATGTAATCCTCGCTCTTACCCATCGCCTTGACAGCGTCATACTTACCTTCGTGGGCAGCCCGCACACCAGCTTGGTCTAATCCCTGCATCGCCGCCTGTTTGGTCGCTCGGATCGACATCGGCGAGCATTCAAGAATCATCTCTGCCCAACGGCGAGCCTCATTAAGCGCTTCGCCCTCAGGCGCTACAGCTGTTACGAAACCTAATTCATAGCCTTCCTGTGCCAAGACGTGACGACCCGTCAACATCATTCCCATGGCGCGTTTGAGACCAATCTGGCGCGGGAGACGGTGAACCCCAGCGGCTAACGCAGCTAGACCAACTTTGGGCTCAGGCAACGCCATGCGAGCATTTTCACTAGCGATGATCATGTCGCAAGCTAAGGCAATTTCAAATCCACCGCCCATAGCCACGCCATTAACAGCTGCGATAACGGGTTTATCTAGATCCCAGCGCGAGGTGAGCCCGCCAAATCCGCTTTCGGGCATAGCAGATCGGTCTCCGCCTTCAGCCTGATACCGCAAGTCATTACCGGCACTGAAAGCCCGGTCACCGGCGCCTGTTACGATCGCTACCCACAAATCTGGATCGTTCTGGAATTCATCAAATAGTTCTGCCATTTCGGCGTTGCCCGGTGGATGCAGCGCGTTCATTCGTTCGGGTCGGTTAATTGTGACGGTGAAAATTCGACCGTCACGTTCTGCGTAACAAGAATCAGCCATCCTCGGAAGTTAGCTCATCAGCGCAATATGTCGCCTGTTCTTCACATTTCGCAATCGGTTGCGTCTCGGTAGTGAATCAATTATTTATGCGTGTTATTGGATCTTGGAAGAATCTTGATCGCGTGTCGCTCGCGACGAACGGCGAGCTTTTGCTCGCCGTTCGTGGTGGGCCGGGGAGGATTCGAACCTCCGTAGGTGTGAACCGACGGGTTTACAGCCCGTTCCCTTTGGCCGCTCGGGCACCGACCCAACGGCGGTTACGTTATCGGTTTGGGTGCCGTGCCCCAAAGACGAACCCTGGTTTAACCGGTTACGAGGTTGCCGACCACTCTGTATATTTCATTTCATGGGTTCTTTTGACGTCGTTTCTCAAATAGATATGCAGGAAGTTCGAAATGCTGTAGACCAAGCGGCACGTGAGGTTTCCACTCGTTACGATTTCAAAGACAGCGGTTCGTTAATAACTCTGTCCGAGGCTGAGATTTCGTTGTCAAGTAGCAGCGAAGACCGCCTTACTGCCCTTCGGCAGGTACTTGAAGAGAAATTGGTGAGACGAAAAGTCAGTCTAAAAGCGGTCAGTTATGGAGAGGTTGAGGAGGCTTCGGGGGCATCTGTTCGTCAACAAGCGACACTTCAAGCAGGCATTAGCGGCGACAAGGCTAAGGAATTAAATAAATTTATTAAGGGCCTAGGAATTAAAGGTGTTCAATCTCAAACACAGGGTGAACAGGTCCGGGTCATGTCAAGGAAACGTGATGACTTGCAGGCAGTAATTACAAAAATGAAGGAAGCGGATTTCGAATTACCACTGCAATTCGAGAATTTTCGAGACTGATCTAAATTCCCTCGCGCCAACTCCCATCACGAAGTCGCGCGATTCTCTTTTCCATAGGGGGGTGTGTTGTGAAAAGGTTGCGGAAAGCCATTTGTCGGCCGGCTAATGGATTCGCTATATACATTTGCGCTTGATTCGCATTCGCCAAGCTAGGGATCGAGCGACTGGCCACATCTAACTTCTCTAAGGCAGCTGCGAGGGGTTCACCGTCCCCAATCATCCTTGCTGCTGTTCGATCCGCTTGGAATTCCCGGCTTCGGCTAATCGCCATTTGAATACAGGCAGCAGCTATCGGGGCCACAATGATTAGAAGCAGGTCCACCAAGGGGTTGCGGTCCCGATCTCGGTTCCCGCCTCCAAAAATCATGGCGAATTGGGCCATGTTGGCGACAAAACTAATTGCCATCGCTATAGCAGCAGCGACCGATCCGATAAGGATGTCACGATTCTTGATGTGCGCCAGTTCGTGGGCTAACACCCCTCGTATTTGGTCCCACGACAGATGCTGGATGAGTCCTTCCGTAATGCAGACAGCTGCATGACTTGGATTTCGACCGGTAGCGAAGGCGTTGGGCTGCGGATCGGGACTCACGTAGATTCGGGGCATTGGTTGATCAGAGAGTTGGCATAGCTCTCTCATGATCGACCAGTATTCGGGTAGCTGGCCTTCTTCTACCTCAACTGCACGAGCAGACCGGATGGCCAATTTATCGCTCATCCAGTAGCTGCCGCCGACCATCGCTAATGCCAAAAGCAGACCAATTGTTAGTCCACCTGATCCCCAGAAACTGGAAATAAACATGATTAGCGCGCCCATGGCGGCGAGCAACATTGTGGTTTTGAGGGTGTTTTTCATTCGGATTCCCTCCAGAGTTGGTGCTTATATCTAAACGTAGCGTCTTCTAGAGTCAGATTCCCCACACGAAGATCACATTTAATGTGGGTGATATCCGCTGTCTAAAAATATTGTTGGGATGCCTTCGTTTTTATACATCCGAACATTTCGCATATCGTCATCAATAGCCAGCACAGGAACATATCCGCGGTGCCTGAGGCCGTCAGTTTCGTCACGCTTGAAACCCGGCGAGGGTTGAAAATCCCCGAGGGGCCTCATGATGAGGAGGTCGTAGCGGATTTCGTGGCGGCTTAACCAGTCAAGAGTCGCCTTTTGAATCCACGTTGGCCTAGATGTCAAAAGGACAATCGTTAACGTCGAATCCATCAGTTCTAGAAGCGTTTTAGTTTCTTCGAAAACACCGTCTCCGCCGCACTCTGCGAAGAATCCATCCCAGTCACGCCAAGGTGGATCTAAATAGTGCTGGCGATGTTCGGCATCCGCTAAGACGCCGTCAATATCAACAATTGCACAGTCACCTGGTTGATTAGCTTTTTGTCTCCAATGCCAATGTCTAGGGATAGCGATCATAATGACATCAGCAGAGGTCAGTCCTCCTGCGGTGCCTGTTCGGCGCGATCTCGGATTTCGTCGACGACAGTCGCATCGGCGAGGGTGGTGGTGTCTCCGAGTTTTCGACCTTCAGCGACATCTCGCAAGAGCCGTCTCATTATTTTACCCGAACGCGTTTTGGGCAGGTCAGGCACCAGCACTACTGCTTTAGGTCGCGCAATAGCTCCAAGTTTTGTCGAAACGTGTTGCCTTATTTCTTCTCGTAATTCGTCGCTCGGATCATTTCCACCTCTCAAGATGCAATATCCGACTATTGCCTGACCAGTCGTGTCATCGGTAGCCCCGACTACTGCCGCTTCGGCAACAGAAGGATGATCAACTAACGCGGACTCTACTTCGGTCGTCGAAATTCGGTGACCCGATACATTCATCACATCATCGACTCTTCCCAGCAGCCATAGATATCCATCGTCATCAATCTTTGCGCCGTCTCCGGCGAAATATCGACCTGGATATTCAGACCAATAGGTTTCCTTGTAACGCTCGGGGTCACCCCATATGCCTCGGAGCATGGACGGCCAGGGTTCCGTAATCGTCAGGTACCCGCCGCCTTTTTCTACCTTGTTTCCACTGTCATCTACTACTTCGACTACAACACCCGGGATAGCGTGCGTAGCTGAGCCGGGTTTTGTTGTAGTTACGCCTGGCATGGGAGTAATCATGTGGCCACCAGTTTCGGTTTGCCACCAAGTATCAACAATCGGGCAGCGTTCACTGCCGATATGTGTGTGATACCACATCCAAGCTTCTGGGTTTATTGGTTCCCCTACGGTTCCTAAGACTCTCAGACTAGATAAATCGTGCGGCTCGACTTCCTGAGCCCCCCACTTCATAAAGGTCCGGATAGCAGTCGGCGCTGTGTATAGCTGCGTCACTCCGTATCGCTCAGCTATGTCCCATAAACGATCCTTTGGCCAATCGTTTCTGTCGCCTTCGCGAAATTCAGGACGCGGGGTGTCAGGAGTGCCTTCGTACATCACTGAGGTGGCCCCGTTAGCTAATGGCCCGTAAACGATGTAACTGTGCCCTGTGACCCACCCAATGTCGGCAGCACACCAATAAACATCGGAGTCTGCGTGTAGGTCAAAAATATATTTGTGGGTGAATGCAACTTGGGTTAAGTAGCCACCCGTGGTGTGCATAATTCCTTTGGGTTTAGCTGTGGTACCAGAGGTGTAGAGCAGATATAGCAAATCTTCACTATCAAGGTGCTCTGCCGGGCAATCAGGTGAAGCTGTGTTCATCAACTCGTGGTACCAGTGATCGACCGAGTCGTTCCACGCTACTTCTTGACCCGTGCGCTGGACCACCACAACGTTTTCAATCGTCGAGGTGGCTTCAACAGAGGCATCTGCTGTGTCCTTGAGTGGGAAGGGGTCTCCGCGCCTATAGCCACCATCAGCAGTTATGAGGACTTTCGCACTTGCATCATCAATTCGATCTGACAGCGAATCAGCTGAAAATCCGCCAAAGACAATTGAGTGAGGAGCTCCAATTCGCGCACAAGCCAGCATGGCGACTGGAAGCTCAGGGATCATCGGCATATAAATGCAGACTCGGTCACCTTTTTCGACTCCCATAGATTTTAAGACATTCGCGAATTTTGATACTTCCTCGAGAAGATCACCATAGGTAATGGTCCTAGTGTCTCCCGGTTCGCCTTCCCAATAGAAGGCAACCTTGTCTGCTAGTCCTGCTTCCACATGCCGGTCAAGACAGTTGTATGAGACATTGAGCTTTCCACCAACAAACCATTTAGCAAACGGGAGGTCCCATTCAAGAACTGTGTCAAAGTCCTCAAACCAAGTAACAAGCTCTCGAGCCTGACGAGCCCAAAAGCCCAATCTGTCAGCGTCTGCTTCCTCATACAGACTTCTGTCAGTAACTATGGCTTCGCTCCGAAAAGCGTCTGACGGCACGAAGGTCCGATCCTCTACGTAGTAGTCCTCGATAGTTGGTTCAGACATCTTGATCCCCCTTTATGGAAGGCGCCCTAACTTGGGCTCGACAGCTTGCGAGCCTAGCCCCTAGTTCCTTCGCGTTCGGATGAGATCTGATTAATCACCTATTTGCCACTCAGCGACGAGAAATGCTCCAAGACCTGTTCGACTAGTGAGAGAGGCAGCCTCGTCTAACACTTGTCGTGCCGCCACTGCTGTTGAGTCCGGCGAAGCAGCAGCATCTCGCCACTGCTCGCGCGCCCATTGCGTCATCTCTTCAATACCTCTGGAGGCAAGCCAGTCTGCCTGAAGACTTATACGAGGCGAACCTGGCAACTGGTCAAATGCGACGTCGCAGGTGATATCACGACTCCCGGGTTCGCTATACGGTGCTCCGGCCCTATGGTGCCCTTGATAGGTTCGTAACCATTCGCCTAAAGGTCGATCAAGCAAGGTCTGGGAACTTTCAACCCCATAATCAAAGGTCAAGATCCTGCCCCGCTCGAGAAGCTTCATAGCGCGATTTATCCAAACCGCTGCTTTGATATGCAACGGAACGACTGCCCCTATTGACGCGTTGGGTACGACAGCAGACGCCATCGTGGCAGCAGATTCTTCAGCAGCGCGCCAAACTTCATCACCATCTTCTACATGAAGTTCCAACCATCCTTCAGAGGTCTTTCGCACGACGCGCGGTGGAAGATTATCTAGTAATTCATTAGCTAGCACCACCCCCGTAAATGGTCCGGCTGGAAGGTCCTTTAATGCAGCTAGTGGGGCTTGCTCTAAATCAGCGAAGCAAGTTGTAGTGACCTGAGCAAATGAAATTTCTCGCTGACGATCTGATCGTTCAACCATCACGTAGCGCAACGCATCGTAGGAGTCTTGGACGGATAGGAATACATCCCTACAAAGCGATCCGGTTCCCGACCCAGCTTCGATCACCACAAACGGGTCCGGGCATTCCAATTCATGCCATATCTGATCTAAGTATGAAGCAATACAGGCGCCAAAGAGTGTGCTTGTTTCGGGGGATGTGATGAAGTCAGCGCCGTCAGTTCCAGCTGTCCCATTTCGGGTGTAAAAACCCTCGTGCCCGTAAAGTGCTTCCTCCGCATACAAGTCAAACCGCGTCATTGTAGATACCCGTTGAGACGGCGAAATCTAGGGTTCTTATCCACCCAAAGCGGACAGCACTGAAACTTCACCGAAGTGACCGACCAGACCTGGAAGGATTCCAAAAGCCATTGTCGCAATTATGGTCACCGCTAACGCTGCTTTCAGAGCTCCCGGGATTGCGATTGGCCGTTCATCACCGTCAGGAACGGATTGGAACCACATTTGGACGAGTATGCGCGCGTAATAGGCGAAGGCAATGACTGTGTTGACAGCTACTACAACCCCGAGGCCTGCAGCCCATCCACCGCCTGCATCTAGCAAGGCCCTGAAAAGCCCAAATTTGGCAAACCAACCACCGGCTGGCGGTATTCCTGCTAGCGCCGCTAGGAAAATGGTCATCGCAACAGCGAGACCCGGGGCATATTGGAAGAGACCCCCATAGCTATCAATTTCGCCTGAACGAGTCTTTCGCGCTACTGCCAAGACGACCGTAAACGCCCCCAGATTCATGAACGCATAAATCGCCATGTAGATCACAAGAGCTTCGACTGCTCGGGCAGGTGCGTCAGCGGCGACAGCAAATGGAACCAACATAAAGCCGCCTTGGGCGACACCTGAATACGCAAGTAGACGAACGATGTTGTTCTGGCGAAGAGCTATCAAGTTGCCGATCGTCATGGTTAATGCTGCGATCAACCAGAAGAACGGTTGCACGACATCGTCGCGTCCAGGGAAGGCAACGAAAACAAGCTGGATTAAGGCCACCATTCCAGCGGTCTTGGAGGCAACAGCTAGGAATGCTGTAACAGGTGTCGGAGCGCCTTCATAGGTATCAGGCGCCCACGTATGAAAGGGAACAGCCGAAACTTTGAAAGCGAAGCCAATCAAGATGAACAGGATCCCGAGGATCGCAACTGGGTTTGCTTCGCTTGAACCAAGTTCTTGAGCTATTGCTCCGAAAGTGGTCGAGCCCGCGAGCCCGTATATGAGAGACATTCCGTAAAGCATGACCGCTGATGCAAAGACCCCCATCAGGTAATACTTGAGGCCTGCTTCGTTTGACCGTGGACCTCCCTTTCTCCATGCTGCCAGCATGTACGCCGGAATCGATAAGAGTTCCAAGGCAACAAAAACGCTAATTAGGTCCCTGGAGCTGCTCATCATCACCATGCCGAGCAGCGAGGTGAGCATGAGTGTGTAGTACTCATTTTCGTAGTAGTCGCCATCTCGGATGTAGTCGACCGACATAAGGATTACGACATAGCCCGATATGAGGAAGAGGGCCTTCAGAACGAGTGAAAAGTCATCTACGACATATGCGCCGCCAAACATCGATCGTTCAGTCCCGTCAACAGCCAGGGTTAAGATCGGGATCAATGTTGCTAACAGGCCTATCCCTGCCAAGGTGGGCATCGCTCGTTTAGAACGATCATCCCAGATGATGTCAACAACTGTTATCAGCGTCCCGAATGCAAGCAGCGTCAGTTCAGGCGCGAGAGCATGCCAATCAAGCGCAGGCCGCGAGAACGCTAGCAGGACTTCCATCGTCAGCTACCGGCCGCGATCGCCTCGACGCTGGCGGTTATTCCACTCACGACATCGTCAGTTACGTTAAAGATCAAGTTGGGCCAGATACCAAATAACACAATGCCAATTAGGAACGGCACCCAAGCAATCCATTCGTCCCGGTTGACGTCGGCTATTTCGTGCCCTGCAAACTCTTCAGTGGGTTCGCCGAAGGCTGTTCGTTGGTACAACCAGAGTAAATAGCCTGCCGCTAAGACGGTTCCGATGGCTGCGATGACCATATAGACACGGAACAGTTCTTCGGACAGACCTGCGCCCGGATTATACGCAGACAAAATTGCGGGGAATTCGCCCCAGAAGCCTGCTAGTCCTGGAAGGCCTAGAGACGCCATGGACGCAAATCCTAGAATCCATCCCATTCGCGGTGCTGCTTTGAGAAGACCTCCAAGTCGAGCGATCTCAAGCGTGTGATACCGCTCTTTAACTGATCCAGCGACAAAGAAAAGCATTCCGGTAATTAAGCCGTGGGCGATCATGCCAAACACGGCAGCGTTAATTCCGAAGTCGGTGAGCGTAGCTATGCCTAGCATTACAAAGCCCATGTGAGCTACGGATGAGAAGGCGATGAGCCGCTTCATGTCTTTCTGGGCAAGACAGCCCAACGCTCCATAGATGATGCCTATTACAGCGAGAAGTCCTATCCATGGGGCCCATGCAATTGCGCCTTCCGGCAGAAACGGGATGGCTATACGAACGAAACCGTAGGTGCCCAGTTTGAGAAGAACGGCCGCAAGAATTACAGAGCCGACAGTCGGGGCCTGAGTGTGTGCGTCAGGAAGCCACGTGTGGAATGGGAACATTGGAACCTTTATGCCAAAGCCCATAAATAGCCCGGCAAATATCCAGACTTGTGTGCTCTTGATGATTCCCACCCCTGCGACGTCAGTAAGGACTCTCATGTCAAAGGTCTGGAGTAATTCTCCTGAAGCATCCTTTGACAAGAAGAACAGCGCTAAGAAGCTAATGATCATCAGGGCTGAGCCGAACAAGGTGTACAGGAAGAATTTGAGTGACGCGTATCGTCGGTCTTCGCCACCCCAAACACCAATGAGGAAGTACATCGGTAGGAGGACAACTTCGAAGAAGACGAAGAAAAGAATCATGTCTTGAGAAACGAAAGAGCCGTTCATTCCTGTGGACAAGATAAGTAACAAAACAAAGAAGGCTTTGGGGTTACCGGGATCGGGAATATGGTTCCAGCTGTAGATCAGGCATAGCGGAACTACGACAAGTGACAACAACAGCAGAGGAAGCGATAAACCGTCCAATCCGACTATGTATCTGCTGTTAATGACATCGATCCAGCCCTTGTCGACTACAAACTGGAGATCCCCAGCAGCTCCATAGTCAAACTGGATAGCTATGTAAGCACCCACAACAAGCGCTATGAGTGATGAGCCCAAGGCAACCAATTTGAGTTCGGTTTCATAAGCTTTTGGGATCAACATGACGACCAGTGCGCCTACCAAGGGCAGGAACACCGCCAGGCTCAAGACCCAGGTATCAAATCCTGTCACTTCCACTGTGCTGCTCCTATACGACGATCACGAAGACTATGGCCAGAACGGCAGCTGCTCCGAATAGCAACTGTCCGTAGTTCTGAACTTTTCCGGACTGGATAGAGCGAAGACCCTCACCAGAAGAATCTGCGCCGCGGGCGGCAGCATTGACCGAACCGTCAATGGCGCCTTGGTCGATCCACTTATACACCCATCGACCAGCATCTCGAGCTGTTTCTCCAGCAGTGTTGACCGTTCGGTCTAGGACGTTCTGGTTGAAACTGTTGGCCCATTTGGCGATAGGTCGTTTAACTGTTTCAACAACGACGTCATTGTAAAGGTGGTCGAGGTAGTACTTGTTCTCCAAAATTGTGTAGCCCCGTCGGGCATACCGATTGCGTTCAGTTAGACCGTGCAGACCGAGCCCTCGCCAGTAGTACAAATACGTAATTAATATCCCAGATAGCGCCAATGCAAGACCTACTAGGGCCATGTTGAGAGATGGGTCCGGGTGTGAGAGACCCAGCCCATTCAAATAAACTGAGGGCTCAGCGTAAGTTTGGATGCGATGGGCAAGACCTTCGAGTCCTATCGGCTTCAAGACCGGTCCTGGAAGGTTGAAGGCGCCTGCAACTACTGCCATCCCCGCAAGAATCCACAGTGGGACTGTCATAACTTTCGGTGACTCATGTGGGTGGCCATGACCTCGGTATTCGCCATGGAACGTGTACCAAATGACACGTGTCATGTAGGCAGCCGTCATTAGCGCTACGGCACAACCAAAGATAAGCATCAACGGGTAACTGTTTTCTTGACCTACCAGTGACCCCAATAAGATTTCATCTTTTGACCAAAAGCCGGCGAACGGAAAGATCCCGGCAAGGGCGAGTGAGGATATGACGAAGGTTCGATAGGTGTGCGGCATCTCTTTTTTCAATCCACCCATCTTCCGCATATCGAAAGTGTGGTGTGCGGCGTGGCTTACCGAGCCAGCTCCGAGGAACAAGCACGCTTTAAAGAACGCATGAGTAAAGAGGTGGAATATGGCAGCGGTCCAAGCTCCGACTCCCAGGGCCATAACCATGTAGCCGAGCTGCGACACAGTCGAGTAGGCGAGGACCTTCTTAATGTCCCACTGTGCAAATGCAAGCCCAGCTCCGATCAGCGCAGTGAAGCCACCTATGAAGGCCATGAGGTTTATTGAACTTGTACCGATTGAAAACCCTTCGTAAAACACGGGGTACAAACGAGCGATCATGTACACCCCGGCGACAACCATGGTCGCGGCGTGGATCAATGCGGATACTGGGGTGGGTCCAGCCATTGCATCTGGTAACCACGTGTGCAGTGGGAATTGGCCAGACTTAGATGCGACAGCTGCCATTAGGCAGCACGCTGCAACCAATAAGGCAAAGTGATAGGCGCCCGGGTTTGTTGAAATAAGTGTGTTGATTTCATGTATGTCAAAGGTTTTGAAAGTTCCCCAAAGGACAATCATTCCAACAAGTAGACCTACGTCTCCTACGCGATTCGTGAGGAAGGCCTTTAAGGCCGCGTCGGTGTTTGGTTTCTCTTCCCACCAGTGGCCGATCAGAGCGAACGAACAGACACCGACCAGCTCCCATCCAACAATGAGTTGGATGATGTTCTGAGCCATGACGAAGAACAGCATTGCGGCGGTGAAAAGACTTAAGAAGGCGTAATAGTGAACGTATCTACGATCGCCTTTCACATACTCAGTGGAGTAAATATGCACTAGAAGAGAGATGGAAGCGACCACCATCAACAGAAGCACCGTTTGGCCATCTACGAAGGTGCCAACGGCGAAGTTGATACCGGCATTCGACCACCAATCAGAGAACGTCGAGATGACTGGTTGGATCAGCGGGCTTGAATGATGACCACCACCGTGGCCATCGCCAGAGTGTCCCGACGCTGCTGCATGGTCATCGCCATGGTCATCGCCATGGTCATCGCCATGGTCATCGCCATGGTCATCGCCATGGTCATCGCCATGGTCATCGCCATGGTCATCGCCATGGTCATCGCCATGGTGTTGCACTTGGACAATTGCATCCGGTGAAGGGTTTTCGACCCGTTGAGTCCACTGAAATGCTGCGACAGCAGATAGAACCCAAACGAGCCCCAGAGCTGTTATGCCAATGACATGTACTCGATCGGCGCCGATATAACGCTTTCCAAAAAAGAGTATGACAATAAAAGAAATAGCCGGGATCAGGGGAATGATGAAGGCGTTCTCTAACATCCACATAGTTCTGCCCTATCCCCGCATCAAATCGAAGTCTTCGACATCGATACTCGTCCGATTGCGGTACAGAAGAAGAACAATGGCAAGGCCTACGCCGACTTCAGCAGCAGCGACGGCTATAACAAACAGCGCGAAGACTTGGCCAGAAACAACGCCATGCTGAACGCCAAATACAACCAAATTGATATTGACCGCATTCAACATCAATTCGATGGACATCAAGACCATCACGCCATTTCGTCTGGCAAGAACTCCGTAAACACCGACAGCGAACAGCACTGCTCCGAGCATCAAGAACTGGTTTAGTAGCACATCAGTCCTTTCTCGCTAACACGATCGCCCCTATCAAAGCGGCGAGCAGGAGCACCGATATAGCTTCAAACGGAACGATATAAGTGGAAAAGACTTCATCCGAGACATCAGCGGTTCGATAAATCGGGCCATCAGTAACGAGACGCTCAGAACCAAAATGGTTCAATAAAGAATAAATCGTGACCCCACCCATGAGGACAGCAACCACAGCAGCTATCGGCCACTGCTTACCGGTCATTTCCATTACATTTCCAAGCGGGGCCTTAGTCAGCATGATGCCGAACAAGAAGAGAACCATCACAGCGCCTATGTAGACAAGAACCTGGGTGGTGGCTACAAATTCCGCTGTTAACAGAACGTACAAAGCACCGAGGCCGGCCAGAACCGCGACTAGATACAGGGCAGCATGCACGATGTTGCGTGTCGTGACCATACGCACTGCAGAAACAACAACGATGGCTGACAGAATCCCGAAGAAAATGTTTTGAGCGACCATCAAGCCTTACCTCGGAACCTTTCTGACCTTCTGTTCAGAGCCTGGTTCATAGTCAAGGAAGTCGGGGACTGTGTCCATCCACTCACCTAATCGATCTTTGTCGTGGAGTAGATCTGCAATCCGCGGTTCGCTGTATTCATATTCTGGTGTCCAGAAAAGAGCATCAAACGGACAAACCTCAACACATATGCCGCAATACATACAAAGCGCATAATCGATATCGAACCGGTCCAGCATGTTGACCGTTCGAGGTTTACCGCCTTCTCTTCGAGGCGGCGCCTTTACTTTGTGTCCCTCGATGTAAATGCACCAATCAGGGCAGGACCGAGAGCAGAGCATGCAGGCAGTGCAGTTCTCCTCATGCAGAGCTATGACTCCACGAGCCCGCTCAGGTGGTGCTTCCTTCTCATGTGGGTACTGAACCGTAACAGCGCCCTTTTGTGGAGCTGGGATCAGCGTTTTCCATCCCCGCTTCGGGAACAGTGTGCGCCCAGCGGTTTTCGCCGTTACGCCAAGGCCTTTAATCAAACCAGGTAGTTGCGGCATCAGAAGACCACCTTAAAGATTCCGGTTAGGACAATGTTCACTAGAGCTAAAGGAATTAGTACTTTCCACGCAAACTTCTGCAATTGGTCTTCGCGAAGTCTCGGGTAAGTGAACCGAACCCAGAAAATGAAGAATGCGATTAAAAGGATCTTGCCCAGCATCACACCCGGGCCCAGCACATTCAGGATGTTGTCATCAACATCAAACCCGGGAATCCACCAACCTCCTAGGAACATGACTGAGGCCAGCGCCGCAAATGCGAAGGCGGTGCCAAACTCCGCCATAAAGAAGAGCAGAAATCGGAATCCCGTATATTCAATATGGAAACCGCCAACAAGTTCAGTTTCCGCGACTGGCATATCAAAGGGTGTTTGAGTTAGTTCAGCCTGAGCGGCGATCATAAAGATGAGAAAAGCTAGGAATTGGGTGAGAATAAATGGATTACCAATTCCACCAAATCCAAAAATCTCCCCAGTCGCTTGCGCTTCAACTATTCCTTGCAAATTGAGTGTCTCAGCTTGGATTACAACACCCATCACGGCGAGAATCAGCGGAAGCTCATAGGCGATTAATTGACCTGCTGCTCTTAAACCACCTAGAAGGGCGTATTTGTTGGCCGATGACCAGCCTGCCATCAAAATTCCGAGAACTGATATCGATGAAACAGCCATCGCGTAGAAGACCCCGGTGTCGAGATTTTGGACAACCGCATCAGGTCCGGCCGGCAGAACCACATAAAGAAGAAATGTTGAGGCAAGCACTACCACCGGCGCCATGCGGAATACTCGACGATCGGCCTGAGCTGGATGAATGTCTTCTTTTTGTAAAAACTTGATTGCTTCCGCTATCAGCTGGAGCGTTCCATACGGGCCTGTGTCGTTAGGGCCTAGACGACTTTGCATAAAAGCCATCATTTTGAACAGGAAGAGATAAACCAAGATCAACGACGTGGTCGGAATTATGGCTAGTGCCAAACCGAGTTTGATCCCGGTTTCTTGCCAATAAGGAAGAGCAAGAAGTGTCGTCACCGGTCAATGTCTCCCAAGATGAAATATAGGGAGCCCAAAATAGTGATGACGTCTGGAACGTATACGCCCTTCATCACCCATGGGACTATTGAAATGTTGTTGAAACTGGGTGTCCGGATTTTCACCCGAAATGGTCCTAAATCACCTTTACTGACGATGTAGTAACCCATCTCACCAAGAGGGTTTTCTGTTGACAGATACGCTTCGCCGGCAGGAACCTTAATTATTCTTGGAACTTTTGCCATGATCGGCCCGCTCGGAATTCCATCTAAAAGCTGATCGACTATTCGGGTAGCTTCTCGAGTTTCTTGGAGCCGCACCCAATATCGAGCAAAAGAATCTCCATCAGGGTGTGTCCAGACACGCCAATCGACTTGATCCCAAGCCAAACCAGGGTTGGCATCCCGCCGCAGATCCCAATCGACGCCGCTCGCGCGGAGATTCGCCCCGGACAGTCCGTAACTAAGCGCTACTTCAGGGGGTATAACGCCTACACCGCGACAGCGCGCTTGAAAAATTTCGTTCCCTACAAGAAGGTCTTCCATCTCATCGCAAAAAGTACGCATCTTGACCATTACCGAATGGGTTTCTTCTATCCAGCCTTTGGGAATGTCGTCTTTGAGTCCTCCAATACGGTCAAAGTTCGGATGGAAACGTCCACCTGTGACCTCTTCAATTTGGTTTAGAACTCGCTCACGGTCTCGGAATGCAAAAAATACTGGCGTTAGAGCACCGATTTGGACACCCATATCACCAAGAAACAAAGCTAAGTTCGCTACTCGACTGAGTTCGAAAAGAATTGTTCTTATCCACTGGGCACGCGGCGGTGCTTCTACTTCCATCAATCGCTCCGCAGCGAGAATGAAGGGCACTTCGTTAGCGAAACTTCCTAGCCAGTCGATGCGGTTAATCAGAGTTGTGCATTGGGGATAGGTGCGAACTTCGCAGAGTTTTTCGTATCCACGATGCATGTAACCCATGATCGGTTCAGCGACCACCACTTGTTCGCCATCAAGTTGACAAGCAATACGTAAAGTTCCATGCGTAGCCGGGTGCTGAGGCCCAATATTTAAAGTCATGTCCCCGGTATCAAGTTCAACATTTACCCGCGCATCCGCAGCCTGAGAACTTATGTACGCCATCTGCTCACGATCTGAGGTAGCAGTCATGACGCGCCTCCATTCGCTTCAAAAGCTGCCATCACTTCAGCTTCCAGTTGAGCTTCAAGATGTTCAGGAATCTCTTCAATGTCTACAACTCCAGGCCATGGTTTTACCTGTCGAGCAAGCAAAGGAAAGTCTTTTCTAAGGGGATGCCCTTCGAATTCGGTTGGCAGGTACAAAGGCTGCAACGTTGGGTGACCTCGAAAGAAAACGCCGAACATTTCATGGGTCTCGCGTTCATGCCAGTCAGCGCCAGCAAAAATGTCCCTTATGGTGTCGATTGTCATATCTTCGCCAACATCAGTTTTTAGTATCAGCCCGATTTGTTGGCTAAGTGAATAAAGCTGAACCAACAGCTGGAAACGGCTTCCCCCGCCTCCATAACCTGTCGAGGTGTCGATTTCGACTGGCTCCTCATCTTCTTCCTCAAGGCCCCCATCAAACTCAGTATCTTCGTAGCGTCCTTCGGGAGCTATTTCCCAGTCAATGGCAGATAGGAAACCGAAGTATTCAAACCCTGCGGATTTCGCAGTCCGAATTGAGTCTTGCCAACTCTCGCTCCTCACCCGTAACCATAAGTCTTCGTGAGGGCGAAGGTAGGACTCCACAAGATCTTCGCCGAGGCTTTCGGAAAGGCCAGCTAGCAGAGCTTCTCTTTTCTCATCAGCAACGGCGTTATCTTCGGGGGGAGTTTCGTCAGTCATCAGATCAGCCCTCTACCACTATGGGTTGACCCCGCCATTTTTCGGTTATGTCTTCAGCTTGGATCCGCTCTTGCAACAAAACGATGCCTTCGAGTAGCGCTTCCGGCCTTGGTGGACATCCGGGCACGTACACGTCAACGGGTATCAGCTGATCAACGCCTTTAGTAACCGAATAACTGTCCCAATAGGGGCCGCCGCAGTTTGCACATGATCCCATGGAAATAACGTATTTAGGTTCAGGCATCTGCTCGTACAACCGAAGAATAACTGGCGACATTTTGTCAGTGACAGTTCCCGAAATAACTACTAGGTCAGCCTGTCTGGGGCTAGCCGGGAAAGGAATTACGCCCAGCCTCATAACGTCATAGCGGGGCGACCCGAAAGCTGCCCCCATTTCGATTGCGCAGCAGGCAAGGCCCCACTGATATACCCAAAGGGACCGGGCACGCCCAAAGTTGAGAAGCCAACTAAGAGGTTTTGGCATCTTGCCTTTATCAATTAGTCCCATCTATCCAGCCTTCCTCAAACCCATCTCAAAACACCCTTACGCCAGGCATAGAACAAGCCAAGTACGAGAATGAAAATGAAAATCGCCATCTCAACCAACCCGAAGGTTCCGTAGATTTCCAGTCGAGTGGCCCATGGGAAAATAAAAACTGCTTCGACATCGAAGAGGACGAACAAAACTGCGAAGACGTAGTAACGAATTTGGCTCTGTGCCCAGTCCCCACCTACCGGGTCGACTCCGCTTTCATAAGCAATCAACTTTTGAACTGTGGGGCGATTAGGACGGAGAATTCGCGCGATAGTCAGCATGGCGCCAGCCATGGCAATAGCTGCAACACCAAAGATGCCGACAGTCAGGTAGCTCCGCAGTAATTCCGACACGATTATTGAGACTAGCTAGGGGTTTCGGGGCTTTCCAAAACCCAGCGCGGCGCCTCGTTCCGCGGGCTTCGGACGTAGTGAAAGTTATCGTGCCCAGAGGAGAAAAGACGTGATTGTTGCCCACGATTCTTGTTTCTTATGTCACGAAGCTTGTATTGCTGATTTAACACCTATTTGGACCTCACCCTCGAATCAGAATTGGGACTGCATCTTCTGCGAAATCAATAAGAAATTGTGGCACTAGGCCAACAATAACCGTGAAGCTAACTGCGGCAATTACCACAACTGAAGTAGTCCAGTGCCATACCGGTGACGGCCCTTCTTCTCCTTCGTCTACCACATACATAGCCATCACGATGCGTAGGTACATATAGGCGCCGATAACAGCAGTAACCATTGATACTGCCGCGATGAAGTAGCTCTTATTATCCACTGCCGCTGCTATGACTTGAAATTTGGCGATGAACCCAGAGGTCGTCGGAATTCCTGCTTGAGCTAACAAAAGCACAGTGAATCCAATAGCGATTACCGGTCGACTGCGTCCAAGGCCTGCGTAGCGGCTAAGTGGATGCTCATCATCGCTTCCCATCGCCCCTACGACTGCAAAGGAGCCTAAAACCATAAGCGTGTAGGTAAACAAATAAAAGAGAGCCGCCGAAGTTCCTGCAGCGCTGGCCGAATGAACAGCAACGAGGACGTACCCGGCGTGGCTTACCGACGAGAACGCAAGCATTCGTTTCACGTCAGTCTGCAGTATCGCCATTACCGCGCCCACAACCAAGGTGATCACGGCCAACGCGCCGACTATCGGAGCCCAATCCACATCGTGACTCGCGAAGGCGGCGAAGAAGATTCTTAGGAGGGCAGCGAAACCCGCTGCTTTCGCTATCGAGGCCATCCAGCCAGTAACGGGGCTCGGGGCACCCTGATAGACGTCTGGTGCCCAAAAGTGGAATGGAGCCGCCGCGACTTTGAAAGAAAGACCCACGAGCAACAGTGCCATTGCTGCCATTAATAGATGCTGATCTCGGAATACGACAACATCAAGATAATTACGGACGTGCACCAGATTCGTAGATCCTGTAGCTCCGTATGTAAGTGCAATCCCATATAACAAAAAGGCGGAACTGAAGGCTCCGAGCACAAAATACTTGATCGCTGATTCACGAGCTTCGGATCTTCGATGATGCATTGCAATCATCACGTAGATACCAATAGATAACGCTTCGAGACCCAGAAACATCACTATTAAGTCATTAGCTGAGGCCATGACGATGGCACCAGCTGCCGAGCACAAGAGCAGCGCATGAAACTCTGGTGGGTCAATCCCTTCACGGTCTAAATACCCATGTGAAAGCAACGCAGTAGTTGCCAAACCGATCAAAATCAGCACTGTAAAGAAGATGCTGAATCCATCAACTCCAAAAGCAGAAGCAATCGATGACGATGGGCCGTCGGTCTTGACATCGCTCCAAAGACCTAGCGCTACTACAAACGAGGTGGAGGCTGCGCACAGCGTGGTGACAGTTGTGAAAACAGTTGATGCTCGTTGCGGGGCAAGTGCGCTGACAAGGAGAACAACCAGAGCTGCTCCCAACAGAATAATTTGCGGCATCAAAGCCCACCAATTAACTGACGGTCCAACGAAACCAACTAGCTGTAGGTCTCCCATTAGTGGTCGTCCTTACTTCCATGGTCGCCCTCTACAACTACGGGATCTCCAAGGTCTGGTTGGACATAATCAGAATGGTATTCAAGGTGTGAAATAAGGTTGTTAACAGCTGGTTCTATTCGCTCTAGTAGGGGTTTGGGGTAGATACCTAAAAAAACGATTCCTGCTAGGAACGGAGCTAAGACCAAACCTTCTTTAAGACTGAGGTCTGCAGTTTTCTCATCATCTGCGGTTGGTTCGCCATGAAAGACCCTCTGATAAGCCCAAAGAAGATAGAGAGCTGCGAGGATGACGCCCGTGGCCGCTATAACAGTCCACCAACGACGGGTTTCATAGGAACCAATCAGAATTAGGAACTCACCTACGAAACCGTTCAATCCGGGTATACCTATCGACGACAACATCGCGACAGTGAAAAAACCAGCAAAAATTGGAGCTGCAGATTGGATGCCGCTGAGTTCCGCTATCGCTCGAGTTTTTCTTCTTTCATAGAGCATGCCAACCAACAGGAACAGTGCTCCTGTCGACAAACCATGGTTGATCATCTGCAGCACCCCTCCTTCCAGGCTTTGCGTAGTAAATGCAAAGATGCCCAGCACTATGAAGCCCATGTGGGCAACTGAGGAGTACGCAACGAGTCGTTTCAAGTCCTTTTGCATCGTGGCTACGATTGCGCCGTAGACCACTCCTATAACGCCCAAGGTAGCCAGCGTTGGAGCCGCCCAAACAGACGCTTCAGGAAATAGGTAAAGGCCAAAACGGAGCAACCCATAAGTCCCCAATTTGAGCATGACCGCAGCTAGCACCACTGAACCTGCTGTGGGCGCTTGAGTATGCGCGTCAGGCAGCCATGTGTGAACTGGAACGACCGGCACTTTGATCACGAACGCAAGCACAAAGGCTAGGAAGCACAGGCGGGCCGTGTTGGTAGACAAGGCTTGACGTTGCGCCAATTCGATGACATTGAATGTGATGTCTTGGCTACCTGAACTCAACGTCGCGACACTCACGATCGCGACGAGCATGAGTGCTGAACCAGCCATTGTGTAAAGAAAGAATTTGGTCGCTGCATAGCGACGGTCGTCGTATCCCCAGCCACCAATCAGCATGTACATAGGTACCAGCACGATTTCGAACATCACAAAGAACAGAAATAGATCGAGCGCCAGAAATGCTCCAAAGGAGCCAGCCTGCAACAAAAGCAGCCATGCTGTGTAAGGCTTGGGATCGTGGTGCGGGTCGACTGCAACAAGAACTATCGGGGTGATTAGGCCAGTCAGCACAACCAGCCACAGTGAAATTCCATCCACTCCTACGTGCCAGTTGATGCCCAGACTCGGAATCCATGACTGAATCGACTGAAATTGGAATCCCGGGTCATGAACTGAAAACTGAGCCATGACATAGAGAGAAAGCGCTCCCGCTATAGACGCAAAAATAGCCCCGATAGGGCGCATCAACTCGGGTCTACTGTTGGGCAACAGGACTACTACCAGAGCCCCAACGATGGGAACGATAATTAACGCGTTCAAGACCGGGAACGAAACCGCATTCTGGGCTGCTAAGAGTTCGATCACAGCAGCAGCCCCCATGCCAAGACTGCGACTATTACTAGGGCGCCGACCGCCACTCCAATAGCGTAATTACGCATATACCCAGACTGGGTCGGCTGTATTAGTTGACCGAATTTCATGATCACCCGACCGAAGCCATTGACAGACCCGTCGACTATTGCCGCATCAAAATCTGCTGTCTTTTGGAAACTCGAAGTTCCAGCCCCACCAACTACTCGGGCGTATGTTGCGTCTACGTACATTGCGTTTTCTAGGAATTCAGGTTCTAGGCGTTCTGTTGGAATTCGCCGCGTCAGCCAACTCAGTATTGCTATCGATATTCCGATGAGTCCAGCCACGACTGAAATCACGGCCAAAGCGATCTTTGTCGAAGTTCCTGAGGAGAAGTGGTGCGGGTGGTGGAAGATTGGTTCCAGAAAATGTTCCAGTACGAGCCAGTCTTTGACGAGCGGCAAATTGATAGCTCCGCCAACCACAGCTGCGCCAGCAAGCACACACAACGGAGTCGTCATGGTCCAAGGTGACTCGTGCGGATGGACGTCTTCTTCCCACTTCTGTTGTCCGAAGAACACCAAGATGACCTGGCGACTCATGTAATAAGCCGTGAGTAGCGCCGTGACTAAACCAACAAACCACAGCAAGGGTCCAATATTTTTTTGTTCCCAGGCAGCGAGCAAGATTTCATCTTTGGACCAGAATCCAGCAAACGGCGGAACGCCTGCTATCGCCAACCAACCGACAATGAACGTGCCCGCCGTTATGGGCATGACTGCGCGCAACGCCCCCATCTTTCGCATGTCCTGTTCGTCGTGCATACCGTGAATCACTGAACCAGATCCCAAGAACAGCAACGCTTTGAAAAATGCGTGAGTGATGACATGAAAGATCGCGGCAACGTATGCACCAGAGCCAATAGCAAGGAACATGTAACCCAATTGGCTAACAGTCGAATATGCCAAGACTTTTTTGATGTCGTGCTGAGCCACAGCGCATAGCGCAGCAAACAAAGCGGTTGCGGCGCCGACGACTGCGATGACCAGCAGCGCATCGTCAGTCAGAACGCTATTCATCCGAACCAGTAGATAGACCCCTGAGGTCACCATCGTCGCGGCGTGCACCATTGCCGAAACTGGAGTTGGTCCTTCCATCGCGTCGGGTAACCAGACGTATAGGGGCAGCTGTGCCGATTTGCCTGCTGCAGCAACAAATAGAAGGAGTGAGACTGCTGTGCCGGTTGCTGCGGACATCGCCGGAGAGTTGGAAATTTCTGTGTAGGTAACGGTGCCTAGTGCCGACCAAATAGCGAATGTGGCGATCATAAATCCCCAATCCCCTACTCGATTTGTGACGAAGGCTTTTTTGCCCGCGGTAGCTGCACTTTCGCGCTGGTGCCAGAAAGAAATAAGGAAATAAGAGCATGCTCCAACTCCTTCCCAACCAAGAAAAGTGACGACCAAGTTGTTGCCGAACACCAACATGAGCATCGAGAACAAGAAGAGGTTTAGGTATAGGAAGAATTTCGAGTACTTGGGATCTCCATGCATGTATCCGATCGAATACAGGTGGATTAACGTTCCGACCCCAGTGACAAATAAGGCCATCGTGATCGAGAGCGGGTCAACTAGAAATCCAGCTTCTACCTTCAAAGATCCGGCGGGTAGCCAATCAAAAAGAATGAACTCATATGAGCGATCGCCGGAGTGTCCGTCTCTCCCCAACAAACCCATGAAAACCACAAAGGTTGCTAGGAAAGACGCCCCTGCAGCGATTGTGGCAATCCATCCTGATCGAGGTTCACCAACCCTGTGTCCGATCAGCAGCAGCAAAAAGAACCCAAGCAGCGGAAGAGCGGGGATAAGCCAAACTAGTTCAACCATGACATCACCCCTTCAGTGCCGAAAGGTCATCTGCTGTCGTGCCGGGTTGACGACGTAAGATCGCCACGACTAGTCCTAATCCGACAACCACTTCAGCTGCGGCGACCACAAGCACGAAGAAAACGACAGTTTGACCTCCAATGTCATCGAGCTGTCGGGCGAAAGCCACGAAACTGAGATTCACGCCGTTCAGCATTAGTTCAACGCACATCAGCATGACCAGAGGATTGCGACGAATTAGAAGTCCTGTCCCTCCAATCACAAACAACAGGGCTCCGAGGACGAGGTACCAGCCTGTGGTGATTTCCATCAGGCTTCGCTCCCCTCTTCAGTAACGACATCTGACACGTTCTTTGGTTTGCGCGCGAGGACGACGGCCCCTATGACAGCGATCACCAATAACAAGGAGGTCAGTTCAAATGCGTAGACATAATCAGAAAATAGTGAGCGTGCTAAAAGTCTTACATTTTCATCTCCTGTCGCCGATCCGCCCATTGCTTCGGCTCCGGTCACAGGTTCTTTAACGACAATGACGAGCAGTGCAAGTACCGCGAACGAACCCCCAGCGAACACAAGAGCTGCCCATTTCTGAACGGGTAGGACAGATAGCTCTAAATTTTGGGCTCGATCGACTCCCAACAACATGATGACAAATAGGAACAGGACAACTATCGCTCCCGCGTAAACAATTACTTGGACTGCGGCAAGAAAGTGGGCTTCTTGAGCTACGAACTGAACCGCTATACCGAACAAAGTCATCACCAACATCAATGCCGAATGAACTGGGTTGCGAGCAAGAATGACTCCCAGGGCTCCTGTCAGACATATGGCTGCGGCGACGATAAAGACAACAGTGTCAACCATTAATGAAGATCCTCCGACTGGTCATGCTCCTCAGGCGGCATCTCGGATTTTTCATCTTTGGCTAGGTCGTGCTGACCGATTTCAGGGCTTCTCGTGCCATAACCAAGTTCACCACTCCAACCAACTCGATTTTGATAGTCAGGGTTCCCAGCCGACGCAGTAGCGCGCATCCAACCAGATGTGGCGAGATCATCGCCTTCGTGCCAAAGTTCCCAGGGCTGACGTTGAGGTAGACCGTCGTCTCCTACGACTAGCTCATTTTTTGTATAGATCGCATCTGATCTGTTGGCAAAACTGAATTCAAATAGCTTTGACTCGGTAATGGCTTCGGTCGGGCAAGCTTCGACACATAGGTCACAGTGGATACACCGCAGGTAGTTAATCTCGTATACGTATCCATATCGTTCTCCTGGAGATACTGGGTCCGACTCAGAGTTATCGGCGCCTCTCACATATATGCACTTTGCAGGGCATACACCGGCACACAGTTCACAACCAATACATTTTTCCATGCCATCTTCGTAGCGATTAAGGACATGTCGGCCGTGGAAACGCGGGGGCTTAGGGCGTTTCTCTTTTGGATACTCAGTTGTAACTCTCTCTTCAAAGAGCTTCATGAAAGTGACTTTGAAGCCGTCGAGGTACCCCACTACGCCTCCTCTAATTCATCTTGGAAGGCACGGTCTCCGGCGCGAAGTCCCGCTAAGAGAAGAGAAGTTCCAATAGCCAATGCAACGAAGGCAGCACCATATGTTGCGAACCAGTTCCAGTCATGAGCGGCCCGAAGTTCTTTGAGGCTGATGAACATTAGCCAGAACAGAATTAATGGGATGAGGAGTTTCCAACCAAGGTGCATTAGTTGGTCGTAACGAAGTCTGGGAAGGGTCGCTCGGAACCAGACAAATACAAACAAGAACGCGAGGACCTTGAGGAGGAACCAAATAGTTGGCCAGAACCAGGTCATACCGAACAAAATCGGTCCGGCTGGGCCTCCAAAGAACAGAGTGACCATAATCGCCGACATAGTGATTACATTCATGAATTCCGCTAGGAAGAAAAGGGCGAAGCGGATTGAGGAATACTCCGTGTGGAAGCCTCCTACCAGCTCCTGTTCCGCTTCAACTAAGTCAAACGGTGGACGGTTAAGTTCCGCAGTTGCTGCAATGAGGAACACGATGAACGGAACAATTCCCGAAGAAACGACGAACCATCTAGTGATACCCCCTGATTGAGCGGCAACAATGCCGTGGGTAGAAAGGGTGCCAGCAAGGATTACAACTACGACCGTAGCCATTCCTAGGGCCGCCTCGTAGGAGATGGCCTGTGCTGAAGCACGCACCGAACCTATAAGAGGATATTTTGAGCCAGATGCCCAGCCAGCGAGCATCACTCCGTAAACGGCGATTGACGACATCGCAAGTAACAGCAAAATGCCGATCGGTGGGTCAGCTACTTGTAGGTATGTCTCTCGCCCAAAAATGGTGACAGTCCCTGATGAGCCGCCGCCAAAAGATCCACCAATAGGTACAACGGCAAACGAGAGGAACGCTGTGACTGCGGCTATGTATGGTGCCAGCCGAAAAACTAGAGGGTCAGCATTTTCTGGACGAAGATCCTCTTTGAAAAAGAACTTCACACCGTCGGCAAAGGTTTGTAATAGACCCCACGGGCCTGCCACGTTGGGGCCTATCCGGTTCTGCATGTCCGAGATCAGTTTTCTCTCGAACCAGACCATAAACATGGTTGCGACAAGCAAAAATGTAAAAGCGATCAGCACTTTCGCAGCCATAATGCCAATGTCAGCGAGGTCAACCCCATCGAGAAAAAGAGGATCCCCCGTCATAAGGTTTCAATCCTTATGTCATTGATTACCGCTGTAGCGTCTATAAATCGATTTGCGCTTCCGCCTGGTTGATTAAATGGCAGTACTGCGGTTCCGCGTTGGACGTTGTCATCAGCTACCACTGTCAGGTTTTCGGTGGCGCGGGTAGAGATGACCCGAACTTCAGTACCGGTTGGTATGCCTAACCGTTCAAGGTCGTTCGAGTGAACTTTGAGACTTGGCGATTCTGCTAGGTGTCGGAGCGATGGGCTGTGCGTTGTCGTTGTTGCCGCATCCCATAGTTTGCGGCCACTAATAAGCCTTAACCCATATCCATCAGCGATTGGCGTGTCTCTAGGAACGGGCAGATTGAGATCTATGGAAGTTTCCTGAACCAGAATTCCCTCGAGCGTTTCGTTACTGAGCACTCTTTCTAGAGTGACGCCCGCGTGGCTGGGTGCGACTTGTTCAATTTCGCGCCAAATATCCTCTTTGGATGTTAACTCCAAGTCGCCACCAAGTCGCCAGGCGAGTTCTGTGGCGATCATCCAATCGTCACGAGTCGATCCTGGAGAAGTAATTTTTTGTGCGACCCTGCTGATGCGCCCCTCAATATTTGTTGTGGTGCCGCTTTGCTCTCCATACGCCGTCGCTGGCAAAACAATGTCAGCTTGCGCTACAGAAGAAGTAACAAAGTTGTCAATCGCTATAACGGTTTTTACTTTTTGAATGGCTTCCGCTGCCAGATTTCGATCAGGGAAATCAGATAGGGGATCTGCTCCCAACAAGATCAGGGTTTCAATTTGTCCAGCAGCGGCGGCTTGCAACATTTCAGAAGTGTCTAGACCTTGTTCTTCGGGGATCTGTTGCCATTTCTGGGCAAGCATCGCACTGGGATTAGTGATTCTGGTACGCCCGGGAAGGAACCCGGGGGTCAGGCCCATATCTAGAGCTCCCCGCACATTTCCTCTCCGCAATGCGGCCAGGAAAGTGGCATGAGGAAGTTCCGATTGGATTAATGACGCGGTAGCAACCGCCGGGTCTGCTGATTCAGCAACCGATGATCGCCCTAGAACTACTACAACAGAACCATCGCGGAGTTGTTTTGCTAGTGGGTCATCGCTATTCAGTAGTTCGCTGAGAGCCTTCGCTGCTTCGCCTGATTCGCAGCGAATTGAACGCTTGGCATATGGCTCACTTCCGGTTGCGGTGGCTCCTATTTCAACTATTTGGGTTCGACCCTTTGTAGCTGCTCCCCGAAGTCGAAGATGAAGTATTGCCAGCTCTTCTTTAAGATCTGGACCGACTATCAGAACTGTGTCTGCTGCGCATGCATCTGCGATGGTCGCGGGCGGTAAACCTAAGACCAACTCGGCCGGGAGACCATCACCTAGCTGTGCATCAATATTGTCAGTGCCGACTACCGACCGAGCAAATTTTGACCAGGCATACGCATCTTCATTCGTCAATCTTGAGCCGCCAATGATTCCGATCCGTTGAGGGCCGGCGCGACGAATAGCTTCAGCTGAGCTTGCTAGTGCTGACCCCCAGTCAGTCCCTAATAGTTGCCGTTGGTTATCTGGGTCTCGGACCAAGGGAGAGGTGAGGCGTTCATCACTGTTTACGGCCTCAAAGTTGAATCTTCCTTTGTCGCAAAGCCAACCGTGGTTTACGGACTCAACGTCGACGCCAAGATATCGAACGAGTTCGTTTCTCGATGATTGAACTGCGATGCGACACCCCATCGAACAAGTCGTGCATGTTGATTCGTTCTCTTCCAGGTCCCATGGACGTGCTTTAAATCGATACGGGGCAGCGGTCAACGCGCCTACGGGGCAGATTTGCACAGTGTTCCCTGAGAAATAAGAACTAAAGGGCTCATCTGGAAAGGTGAGTACTTGGGTCGAATTTCCCCGTTCCGTGAATTGGATCAGTGGATCGCCGGCAATCTCATCGGCAAATCGTGTGCATCGGTCACAGAGGATGCACCGCTCGCGATCTAAGTGGACTAAATCCGATATTGGGATTGGCTTTTCGTAGTGACGTTTTTCTTCAATGAACCGTGATTCACCCGGCCCGTAGGCAAGCGTCTGATCTTGGAGCGGGCATTCACCGCCTTTGTCACAAACAGGACAGTCCAACGGGTGATTGACTAATAGGAACTCAAGAATTCCTTCTTGCGCTCGTTTTGTATCGTCCGATTCGGTATCGACGATCATCCCATCAGACACGGGGACCATGCATGACGGCTGAAGCATGGGACCGCGACCAGTGTCAACATCAACTAGACACATGCGGCACATTCCAACCGGTGACATTCGCTCGTGATAGCAAAATCTGGGAATGTGGACTCCCGCTCGATCAGCCGCTGCGATGAGCATCTCGCCCGGCTGCGCTTCGATTTGGGTGCCGTTAACTGTGACGGTGATTTCGTTTACATCTTGTTCAGACATCGACGGCCACCTCGATCATCGTTTTGGCTTCGTTACCAGCGACTTTCGCTTCAAATTCTTCTCGGAAAAGAGTGAGCGCAGAATGAACTGGGGCAAAGGCAGATGGGCCAACGAAACAGATTGTGGTCATCCGATAAGGGAAAGGAACAGCCTCGATACCTTTCGATGGAACCGCAGCATGGGGGAAATCACCAGGGCAAATTGTTTCTCCAACCTCGATCAATAAGTCAAGGTCTCGTTGGGTTCCTCGACCTGTGACAACTCTGCGAAGTATCTGTTCAAGCCAGGTTCCACCTTCTCGGCAGGGTACGCATTTACCACATGATTCATGAGCATAAAATTTTGTCAAAGTGAGCGCAGCAGCGGGAATATCGGTGGTTTCGTCCATCACCATGATCGCGCCGGAGCCCAACATCGATCCTTGAGGGCCTACTTGGCTCGCTTCGAACGGCAAATCAAGTTGGTCTGGGGTAAACCAAGGCGCTGAGCCGCCGCCAGGAACAAACGCCTTCAGTTGGTTGTCATCTCGTATCCCACCACACATGTCGTTGCCGTATAGCAAGTCACGAAACGTAGTCGTGCCGTTAACTATTTCATACACACCTGGTCTCTTCACATGGCCGCTGACTGCAACCATTCGGGTTCCAGGAGAGCTTTCAGTTCCAATAGCTGTGAATGCTGCTGCCCCATGTTGAATAATCCAGGGAAGGTTGGCCAAAGTTTCAACGTTATTAACGATTGTCGGTTGCCCATATAAACCTATTGAAGCTGGAAAATATGGCGGCTTTAATCTCGGCATCCCACGATTTCCTTCGAGGCTTTCGATTAGCGCTGTCTCTTCGCCGACCACGTAGGCTCCTGCACCCCAATGCAAAACGATGTCAACGGAGAATTCGCTTCCCAGAATATTCTTTCCGACATAGCCGGCTTCATAAGCATCATTCAGAGCTTGAGCAACGCGTTCTTGCGCTACCGCCATTTCACCTCGGATGTATAGAAAGCATTGGCTAAGGCCGACCGCGTAACAAGCGATCAAACATCCTTCAATAAGCTGATGGGGGTCTAGTTCCATCAACAGACGGTCTTTATAGGTTCCTGGCTCGGACTCATCACCATTAACAACGAGGTATCGAGGCCACACACCTGGTGGGCAAAATCCCCACTTGACACCGGCCGGAAAACCAGCGCCGCCACGGCCAAGCAGAGTTGCATCCCTAACTTCGTTGTGCACCTCTTCTGGGGTCTGCTGCAAAGCTTTTTTCAGGGCGTGATAGCCGTCTGTTGCTTCATACCGCTCGAGGGTGTGCGAATCTTCGTAATCGAAACGAGCACTTACAATCCGCGGGGTTTCGTTAGCAATGAACCCAGGGGCATGGGCTATCGGAGTCCCAGTCATTTCAGTCACTAGGATTCTCCATCTTCACTTAACCAAACTGGAGCGGCTGTCACTTCTTCTGGGGGTACGGCACCCACCGATCGATCTTTCGGTATGTGTTGGCGAATTTGTGACAAGACGCCATGATCTGGCACCGCATGACCAGACGAGGCAAGTTCGTCAACTAGTTCATCAAATTGATCTGTAGTAACTCTGTATTGGTGTCGATAGTTAACTTGCAGGCAGGGAGCTTCAGTGCACGCAGCCTGACATTCAGCGCCTTCCAAAGTAAATAATCCATCAGAGGTGGTACTGCCAGGCCTCACGCCAAGACGAGACTCAGCATGTTCCATCAATTCACCCGCGCCCATCAACGCACACGACATTGTGGTGCAGATGTTGATCACGTATTTCCCGACCGGGTGGCGTTTAAACATCTCGTAAAAGGAGCAGGTACCCAACACCTCTGCACTGGTAGTCCCTACTAACTCCCCTATCTGTGTCATTGCTTCATCGGTCACCCAACCTTCTTGTTCTTGGGCTAAATGCAATAAGGGAATCATGGCCGAACGGGGTTTGGGGTAGCGCCCGATAATTTCTTCCGCTAGAGCCAAATTGTCATCAGTAAAGAATGTCATCTATCGACCTCTCCCATAATCGGGTCAATCGACGAAATAACAGCTATGGCGTCAGCAAGAAGGCCCCCATGGATCATGTGTGGGAGGGTTTGCAGATTTACAAAAGACGGCGCACGGATATGCATGCGCTGTGGTTTTGGCCCACCATCAGATATCAAATAACAGCCTAATTCTCCTCTGGGTGATTCGACGGCTGTATAAACCTCACCTGGAGGAACTTTGAAGCCCTCAGTAAAAATCTTGAAATGGTGGATAAGGGCTTCCATTGACTCATCAATACGCGCTCGCGGCGGAGGCGTAACTTTCCGATCCTCAGTTCGATAAGGGCCCTCGGGCATCATTTCTATGCATTGTTCAACAATGCGCATTGACTCTCTAATCTCATTAAGTCGTATCGCGTAACGGTCAAATGTGTCGCCGTATGTGCCAACCACAATGTCAAAGTCAACTTGGTCATAGGCCAGATATGGCATTGCGCGACGCAGATCCCAAGCAAGTCCCGTCGACCGTAATATCGGACCAGTAGCACCCAGGGCCAGTGCTTCTTCAGTCGTAATAACCCCAATACCCTGAGTTCGTTCACGCCAGATGGGTTGCCCGGTCATCAACACATCAAATTGTTCGAGCCGTTCAGGCAGCACCTGGAGAATATTTTGTATGTCTTCTCTCCATCCATCTGGTAGGTCTGCCGCTACGCCACCTGGTCTGATGTAGTTATGGTTCATCCGAAGGCCAGTGACTTTTTCAAAAAAACGAAGTACTTCTTCGCGTTCTCGCCAGCCGTAGATCATCATGCCTACGGCTCCCAGGTCCATTCCGTTTGTAGCGAGGAACAAAAGATGTGAAGACATCCGGTTCAGCTCACACATGAGCATCCGAATCCACGTTGCCCTGTCAGGGATTTCAAGTTCGAGCAATGCCTCGACTGCTAGGGAGAACGTCAGCTCAGTAAACAAAGGTGCCGCGTAGTCCATTCGGGTGACATTCGTTGGTCCTTGCAGATAGGTGAGGTCTTCTGCAGTTTTTTCCATGCCCGTATGTAGATAACCGATTACCGGTTTTGAACGCAGAACTGTCTCGCCTTGCAACTCCATGGTTACGCGGAGCACGCCGTGGGTTGATGGGTGTTGAGGACCCATATTGATGATCATTCGTTCGTCATCTGGGTCGACGACGGAGGCTCGTTCTTCAGCCTCTTTCTCGGACATTCTGAGGACGGCATCACGATTTCGGAGATGGTCTAAAGTGGTCACCGCCCATCTACCGCCTTGAATTGAACTGGGATGCGGCCCATGGAAAAATCTTTACGTAATGGGTGCCCCTGCCAATCATCGGGCAAAAGAATGGGGCTGGGATCGGGGTGACCTTCAAATACCAAGCCGAACATGTCCTGAGCTTCTCGTTCCATTGCTTCTGCGCCAGGATGAATATCTGTGATGGTCGTAACCGACGGATCAGTCTCAGCAATTTGGACTCTGATTCGAATTCGCCGGGAATCATGGACGTCAAGCAGATTGGCTACGAGTTCGAAACGTTCGGGCAAGACAGTTAGTGGCAACGATCGAGTTTCATTGCCTAAATAGTCAGCGCCGCAGAGGTCGATACATACGCCGTAACCTTCATCTTTCAAGGCCTCAACGAGATCGTGGTATCCATCTTTGTTGGGGTGAAGGACAGTTTGGTCATTGCTATACGTCACGGCAGACCCATGAAGTGTTTCAACCTCTGCTTCCGGAATTGCTGCTGGATCAGATTCAGTTTCTTCATCAACGGGCGGGGATGAATCAGTCATATAGACCGCCGGTTTTGATGATGACAGGCGCTGGTTGAGCGTCTAGCGCCGCTTCCTGTCCAAGTTCAATTTCGGCTCCTCGACCCGTTTCTTCACGTCTTTGGGTGAGCTCACCGGTTCGAATTTTTTCATGCAAAGCAAGAATGGCATGCAGCAGCGTTTCTGGCCCTGGGGGGCAGCCGGGCGCATAGATATCGACCGGTACTACTTGATCAACGCCTTGAACAATCGCGTAGTTGTTGAACATTCCGCCGCTCGAGGCACACACACCCATGCTGATGACCCATTTGGGTTCCATCATCTGGTCATATATCTGTCGCAGGACAGGTGCCATCTTCTGACTGACTCGGCCTGCAACAATCATGAGATCTGCTTGTCGTGGTGAGGCACGAAATGTTTCCATGCCGTAGCGAGCCATGTCGTAGTGTGCTGTTCCAGTGGCCATCATTTCGATGGCACAACAGGCAAGACCAAAGGTGGCTGGCATCAGGCTTCGTCGGCGAGCCCACTTGACTAATTCTTCGATCGGCGCCGTGATTATGTTGTGGCCAAGCCCGGCAAGTCCTTCGTCGCCAAGACCTAGCTTATGTTTGATATCTGAAAGATCTGCCATTAGGCCGCCTCAGAATCATCATCAGCGGTCTTAGTCTCGATACGGCCCTCAAGGCCGACCTTTCGAATTGTGGATGTCGTTGTCCGTTCAGGACTAGTGACTGGTGTCAATAAACGCCGCCCTGGTCCCCAATTAAGACCACCTTTGGCTAGTTCATAAACAAACGAGAGAAAGAAAATCCCGGCGAAGATCGTCATGGCCACGAGACCGAAAAGACCTAGTTCGTCATTAGCGACTGCCCACGGATACAAGAAGACGATTTCGATATCGAACATAATGAAGAGCATGGCGACCAAATAGAACTTCACTGGGAATCGTTCCGGTATGGCTACTTGTTCTGTGACGCCACACTCGTACGCGGACCTCTTTGCAACAGTGCTTCGTTCGGGTGCTAACAGGCGGGACGCAACGATACTAAGCAGCACGAAGAGAACTCCGAGTACCCCTAGGGTCAGAACCGGGAGATACTGCTCCATCTCAATTTGCCCCTTCCCCTAGTTCAGTTCCCCGCTGCTTCTCGGACAGCCCATACGGCTTGATCTCGTCGGTGAAGGTGATAACAACCTAAACCAAAAAGCAACCCTGAGAAGATAGCTACAAGTGCTGGTCGCAGCCTGAGATTGCCTTGGTCTCTGACCATTACAACGGTATATATCGGTGCTGCCTCGTCTAGTTCCGCGACAGGGAGCAGAACTTTGCCATCTGCGCCCAGTTTATTCGGGTCAATATCGGCGGTGGGCTTGTATGGCTGCAGTTGAACAGCCGCGTAGTGGGGCCGACCTCTACTAGGAATGAAGTATTGGGTCACCGCGTTATCCGGAATTCCGAGAGGTCGGTAGCGTTCTCCGCCCACGCGCATAACTCTATGAACTTGGTAGTCAGTGGCTGCACTAAACAGACAGGTGTTGACTGCTTCAAGGCGCCGCGGATCAACATCGCTACACACAACTGCCGCGTCCGCTGTCGCTTGTGCATCAGCTTCAATTACAACCTGCCAACCACTAGTTGGTTCGCTAGATAGGTCGTTGTCCAATTCTTGAACCAACTCAACAGGAACAGCTTCTGGGTTTGTGCTCACATGTGTCACTTCCCATGCAGGGCCATGACCAACCCATCCGATCCCAAAGAACCACCAGATGATCCCCATTATTAGGTTCCATCCCCATAGGCCAGTCCAAGCGACAAGGAATCCAAGTCTGACCCCAAGATTGGTTGCAAGGAGGAGATAGGTTGACCCGCATAGAACAATGATGCTGAGCAGTACCGCTAAATATCCGGTGAGAACTGGGTCCCATCCCACTAAAGCCATCAGAGTCATTGCTCGTCCTTTGATGTATGAAGCTCCGCAAACTGGACAGTTGATTGTTCCGCTGGATCCAAACTGCGCTCATACTCTGAGATCGCACGAATCTCTTCTTGGGTCAGAATCCGCCCAAAACCTGGCATTCCATAGTTACCGAGCCTTGCAAATTCGCCATACGCAACATTGTCGGCGGCACCGGATGTTATAAACGCCATTTGGTCTTCAATATCGGGAAACAGCCGCTCGAGACTTACAGCATTAAGGGCGGGTCCATACCGGCCTGAGCCCGGAGGTCCGGGGATCACTTCAACTACACCGCCATTATTTGGCAGCTGGGCCGGTCCTCGTGCTGGCCATCGTGGCGTGTGGCAGCGAGCGCAGTGAAGTTCAAAAAGAACCTGACCTTCACTCTTCTCAGGGTGAGCTGCCATTTCTTGCTCTTTTGCTTGCAGCGCCTGGGCACTCACTTCTTCGTCTGACAGTCTTTCCCGCCACAACCAAGCAATCAGGTTGTCCACTTCCTGTGGAGTCAAAGGTCCGCCGCCAGGTAGGCCCCAGGCGGGCATAACGCCCCGTCCGTAATTCAGAATTTGTCGAACTTCGTCTACTTCGTCCAAGTTCTCAGCGTCAGTATCAAAGCGCGCGAAGACTGTGTCAAGAGCGGGTGCCCGCCATGTGGTTTTGACGATATATGTTTCTTGATCACTGAATTGGTTGCCGATGTCCAGAACTACCGGCGCATAGTTGGCTCCGCCTAGGTCAGCACCGTGACAAACCACGCATTCAAGCTCTTCAGCAAGTCGTTCACCTGCTGCGGCAGCTCGTTCGCCGAACCCTCGTTCAGCCCCAGACCGTCGGCCTCCCTCTTTAAGCCAATAGATCGGCAGTACCAATGCGATTATGAGGAGCATCAGGACACCGAAGGCTTGGACTTTTTCCAGTCGGCTTCCTTCAAGAACTTCGTCATCCGGTAACGAGCCCCGGTTCGCGGCAAGTTCAATCTCACTTCCGACTTCACCTTTACTTTGTCGAATGTTGACAAAGACATATATTGCCCAACCAACAACCACGACGGCCAAAAGGACCATCGCGATTGAACGCTCGGTAGTCGCGGCATAAATCACTGTTTATTGACTCCTGCCACGGTGCGGCTAGTTAGAGGGGAAGAGAGGATATTCATCACGCGCAGTGAGGTCCTTCTAGGCCTTGACCGGTTGTGTCTGTGCCAATCGGCGGACCTTGCGTGGGGCTGCCTGTGTCGATAATGACCTTGTCTCCATCGATGATGACTGGAAAGCGGTCCATGCCTCTAGGGGCAGGCCCAACTTTCTTTTCGCCGACTCGGTTGTACTGAGAGCCATGGCAGGGACATTCGAACCATTGAGAGGTAGCACACGACGGGACCTTGCATCCGAGGTGGGGGCACTTTTGCCATAGAGCTACGTAACCCATTTTTATGCCCTCTAGAACAGAACCTGAATAAACAGCTTCGGCTGCTTGTTGCGTCGCGTCATCCATTGGATACGGCTGGAGGTAAGTCTGTGCCTCCGAGAAATAGGAGAAACTGACAGCGGGCGACGAAGACGCGATCACGTCATTAACGGATGAAATAGTCCCAATTTTGACTTTGGATCCAAAACCGCCTGTAGGTCGTGGCCAGAGGAATGCAATGTTGGCAGCTCCAAAGGCAGATAAACCCATAGTCATTAGTGTGATTGATGCGCGATTTAAAAATTGGCGCCTAGTAACTCCGACTTCTTCGGGGTCGGGCGGGCTCCAGATTTCGGGAGTTGTCGGTTCCGGTACTGCTACTTCCCCTCCGACCCTTGCAAGAGCTACCGAGCGTTCCAATTCCTTGGCTTCGTCGCTCATAGGGGCAACTCCGAGCGCTCCAGCGTCTCGTTTACGCGTTTCGCGTGACAAGTGACCTAGCCCTTGAGCATCACGTCTACGCAAAGAGGTAAAGCCCACTACCGCTGCAAGAGCAACAAGCACAGGGATAGCTATGGCGATGACTGTACCGCTTGACACTGCGCTGCTCCTTAGAGGTGAAAGATCCCATGGAGACCGGTGTCCCACGGATAGGTGAAGTTGAAACCTTGGCCCCTAAAGAAGGAACCAATGATGACTAGTACTGCCCAAAACATCAGGTGAATTGTCTGAATGGAGATCGCAAATTTTCGATCTTCAGGAGCATTTGAGGGATTACGATCGATATACGGAGCAAAGCCCAAGAGCACCAAAACGATGCCGGGGATAGTGACACCCGCGATCATCGGGTCGAACATGGTGAGTAACTCTTGCAAGCCTAAGAAATACCAAGGCGCTTTAGAAGGGTTCGGAGTCGCGTTGTGATTCGCATATTCGAGTAATGGCGCGTTAATGAATAAAGAAAAGACCAGTACAAAGGCCGTAAGAAATAGCGCTGATGTGAACTCTGCAGCCAAGAGATGCGGCCATACGTGAACCTTGTCTCCAGGGCTAGCTTTTACATCCTGAATAGATCCAGACTTAACTACTGTCAGCAGTCTGTGAGTGTTGCCACTTGGTCCCGCCATTGCCGGTGGAGCAATGGTTGCGACACCGCCCCCAACAGCTGCGGGAGTTCCTCCCTGTTGACTCTGTTCAAGTAACGACCGCGGAATTGTTTCGCCATCATCATCTGAAGAATCGGCGGGAGCGTCACTGGGTGGCGCGGATCCGCCATCAGCCTTTGCCTTAGCCTCTTGGCTTCTCTTTAGAAGATGTTCAGGAATTTCAGTCATGAGATTGCTTTCACCCGCCGATCTATAGCGGCCCAGAGATTCCGCCGTCTTTGCGGACTCTCCAGAAATGAATTGCCAAGAAAATGACAAGGACGAACGGGAGCATCAGTACGTGCAATACGTACCATCGGAGAAGCGTTTCAGCACCAATTTGTTTGCCTCCCAGGAGCACAAAACGGACTTGGTCACCGAAGACCGGCGTGAAGCCCATCATGTTTGTACCCACGGTGACAGCCCACAACGACAATTGATCCCAAGGCAACAGATAACCGGTAAAGGAAAGTAAGAGCGTGAGCTTCAGCAGTATGACTCCAATAACCCAGTTGAACTCACGCGGGGCTTTATACGCACCGTGGTAAAAGACTCGAGCCATATGTAAAAAGACAGACAGCACCATCAAGTGGGCGCCCCATCTGTGCATATTGCGGACCAATAGACCGAAACTCACTTGAGTGTGTAAAGACTCAATATCGGCCCATGCAGCTGCAGCAGTCGGGCGATAGAAAAACATTAGGAATATGCCCGTTATCGTCAACAAAATAAACAAGAAGAAGCTGAGTCCACCGAGACATAGCGTGTAACTGACTTTTACAGCGTGACGCTTCACTTTCACTGGGTGAAGGTGATACAACACGCTGTTCATGATCACATAGGACCGATTTCTCGGGCTATCGGTGTATCCCTTGCGGAAAATAGACCCTGGTCGAAAGATTGAGGTCCAGAATTGGCTGTCTTGCATCCAGTCCGCTGCGGCTGTAGCACCTTGCTGCAGTTTTTCAGGTAGCGACTGTTTGGGTTTTTCGATCGAGTTTGCCATTTGGATTCCGTCTATCCCTCAGAGTCGCATGCCGTAGGCGTAGCCGTGTGTATGGGTGCGGTCATGAACGTCACCCTCGGTCGGTGGGTTGTCAACCACTTTGCCCATCGATATGACACCTGTCGGGCATCTATCTACGCACAGGGCACAGCGGGTACATACATCGTCATCAATAATGAAAATTGCGTTGTCAGCCGGATCAAGACCGGGGAGGTCGGCATCTACGGCTTCGTCTATTGCCTCAACTGCTATGTAGTGAATGCATTTCCACGGACAAATATCGACGCACCCTTCGCACTGGATGCATTCTGACTGATCAATGTTAATGAATTGTTTTGGCTTTACAGCCGCAGCTAGATAATCAGCATCGACGGTCTGCAATACGTAGTCGTCTACGAACCGAGGCATGGGCGGATTGGCTTCAGTCTTGGCCATATCAGTTGCCCTTCATGAGTGGGCGGCCAAAATCTGATACTGGTTCTGCGACTGCTTTTTTCTCATCTCGTTTCTGCCACCAAAGCCATAGAAACGGAAGTCCCGCCAAAGCGACTATGTGTTCGATTACTACGACGATGTCAGAAACTTTTTTTAGATCCATCCGCATTGGCGGAAACGTGATCGGATCACCATCTATGAACTGGCCTTCAGTGAAAAGCATCCGCTCAACAGACCATCCCCATTCATTATCAGTCAGACGAATCCACCGATCTGGTACGACTCCGAAGACCATTAGAAAGAGCATGAAGATAAATGCAGCACCGAGCATGGCTTCGCCCCACGAGGTGGGACGATCAATAGGCCGGCGCCGACCATAGGCGATGACCCCGTACACCATAAGACCGGTGATCAATATTGATGTCACAAGTGCGACCACTGGCCCTCCTATCTACTGCTTACTGTCGGTGCGTGCTTACTGAATCTTGGTGAGATTCCAAGGAACCTCACACTATGCAAATCCACAACGTGAATCTACTTCAAACCTATCGGAGTAACGCCCGGATCGGCCCACGTTCTCTAACGCATTCACGACGGATTCGCAACTCACGAACGACCTATATGGTGGCACTCGCGAGCCACGAATGCCGAACCCAAAGCCGGATTTTTTTTGAGAACTTTATTCCGAGTACAACTTGAGTAAAAATCGTCTGCCAAACTTGGTGCTCGACCCCCGCCAGCGCCTATCTTTGATGAGCGCACGCATCTAATTTATGTAACAGTAAAATCCGCAGTGCGGGATTCCAGGTTGGAATCTCGCGGAGGACAAAGTGACCGAAGTTCCCGAGTATCTATTTGAGCGTTCTAGACAGAGGCGGATCGCGCTCGGCCTACTTGAAGACGACGGCAGCGGAGCAACAGTCGCTTCTGACTCAGCAGCCGGGGATGGCGGTCAGGTTAGTTCCGGACCGAGTAGCGCCGACGTAATTGCTGCCGCCAAAGCTGACGCCAAACTTGAGCAAATTACTGATACCGAGGTTGACCCACAATGGGTCATTGCTGCTAACACCAGAACGAAAATTCCCATGTGGGTTCTACCCGTCATGTTTTTCCTACCATTGTGGGCATTTGTTTACGTCAAAATGACGGAACCTCCACCTGAACCTGTGACTGCGATAAGTGAAGGTGCTGCAACTTACGCTGCGCAGTGTGCCAGTTGCCATGGCGGTGACGGAGCTGGAAGTGAGGGCGGAGGTGTCGGACGGCCTCTGTACAACGGCGAAGTGTTATTGACCTTCCCGAAACTCGATGCTGACCTGATTCTTTGGCTTACTGTTGGTTCTGAGGGCATAGGCATCGGGAATCCCTATGGAGCAACTGATAGACCTGGTGGGGCCCACATTTCGGGCGAAACCGGCGCAAACATGCCTGGCTTCGGTGGAACGCTTTCTGAGTACAAAATCTATTCAGTAGCTCGATACATCCGTGAAGTCTTGAGCGGAGAGTCAATAAGCGATGAAGAGATCGCAATCCGCGACGCCGAATGGGAAGAATTCGGTGGTGGCAAGGATGTAGGTGGGGGCCACGGAGGCCACGGAGGCCATTAGTTCTAGAAATTCACCAGCAGCTTGAATATAAGGGTGAAAGCGTCAAACTAGAGCCGGAGGGAATGCGCTAATGACTATGCGTCTTTCTACTGAGGTACTAGTAATCGGTGCCGGGCCTGCTGGCACAGCAGCAGCTCATTGGGCTGCTGAATCCGGTCGGATGGTTGTATTGCTCGAAAAAGAGACAATGCCTCGCGAACGAGTGTGCGGCGACGCGCTAACACCGAAGGCAGTTGGCCATCTGGCTGACATGGGCATTGAAGTCAACAACAAGAATTTTCACCAACACCACGGTTTACGTATGACCGCCCATGGGCAAAGCATCGAACTCCAGTGGCCCACAGACCATGACCATCCAAGTCATGGTTTAGCAATTCGACGTCGATCCCTCGACAAACTTCTAGTGGAACATGCAGACAACACAGGAGCTCAAGTTTGGACAGGTGTCGAAGTTACAGAGCCAATAATCGAGCATGGTCATTTGCGCGGTTGTCGCGCAATGGGTTCAGGTTGTGGCAGCGGTCCCGAGGGAGAAATTGAAGTCCGGGCTCGATTTGTAATCATTGCAGATGGTCCACTATCGCCATTCGGTAGGTCTCTGGGTACTGCCCGAACCAGAACTTACGCACAAGGGGTTGCTATGCGGGGCTATTTCCCCAGTCCTCGACATAGTGAGAAGGTCATCGAATCGGTCTTCGATCTCCGCGATAACACGGGCCATCAATTGCCCGGTTATGGATGGATATTCCCACTTGGCGACGGGACCGTAAATACTGGAGTCGGATTATTGAGCCACCATCACGGAAACGACCCCCAATCGATCCGTGAACTATTTGACAAATGGTTGCTCCAGATACCTGAAGCTTGGGAAGTTGAGATCGAAAGTATTGAAGGCGAACCCGAAGGTGGGCGGTTGCCGATGGGGGCATCTGTCCGACCAAGATCAGGACCTAACTGGGTTGTGGTCGGTGACGCAGCAGGCAGCGTTAATCCGTTCAATGGTGATGGTGTCGAGCCGGCTCTAAGTAACGGCCGGTTAGCTGCGTCTGTGGTTAACGATGCAATTAGAACTGGCGATGGTCTTGAACTTCGCCGATACGAAAAACAGCTTGTTTCAAGCTATGACCACTATTACCGACTAGGAAGATTGGTTACTAAAGCCTTAGGAAAACCGGGCTTGATGAGGCGATTTACTCTGCTTGGCATTCAGTCACGAGTACTGACCGAGCTTGTGATGAGAATTTCAACCAATTTAGTTAATAACGATGCCGGCGGGACAGAGTCTGTCTACGAAATTGGGAAGGTTGTGGCTCGGCTGATTCCTGATCGTGATTAGTAATCTGCCACGGAGCTCTTGGTCTAAGCCCTTTCAACGCGAATTTATCTGGTTAACGTTTCGTCGATTTGGATCATGTAAAGACCAAATCAAGCAATTGGTCAGCCGGTAAATCATCGAGCGATTTATATCGAGCGTAGGCGCCAGAAAAATTTAAGGCTTCGACCAAGGGATTAGGCACGACAACAGTCCGAAGCCCTGCAGCCAAAGCAGCCTTTAAACCGTTGGGGCTATCTTCGACTACCACTGCAGAACCTGCTGTTACCCCCAGTAGCTGCAATGCACGAAGAAACACATCGGGCGCGGGTTTGGAAACTCCATCAACATCGTCTCGACACACGACACACGAAAAACTTTCAAACAGTCCCACTCGCTTGAGGTGACGATCAACCCAACTGTGAGGAGAGCTGGATGCTACCGCCGTTGCGATTCCTCGTTTTTCTGCAGCTTCGAGTAACTCTATTACTCCCGGCAATAACGGCTGTTCTTCAGTTAGTACATCTTTAATTCGCTGACGTTCCTTCATCACCAAATCGTGGTCTAGTTGCTGTCCAAGTCGATTCTCTAGTTCTTCTACCCATGCCGATTTACGGTCGGTTCCCATTCCGGCAAGCCACCAGTCCATAGGAAAATCAACCCCATTATCAGCCCATATCTGTGCTGTGGATTCGTAGGCAGGACTCTCGGTATCAACGATTGTCCCGTCAAAATCCATGATTAGTGCCCGGGCTTCAATGGTCAAGCTAGGGCTCCAATCACTGCTCGGATTAGTCCTTCTGTCGTCTGGGATTCCGCAACGCCTGCAACTTCCAATCCTTGAACCCGGCACTCTTCTGCTGTCGTTTGCCCTATCGCAACGATTTTGGATGCGGTGCGACCTCCCGTTTGTTCTATATGGCCTTTCACCGCCGAGGGTGAGGCGAAGGTCACGACATCTGCTTTGATGGCCCGTTTAACTACATCATCCGCTAATGAAGGGAAAACCGTTCGATAGGCAGCAACCCGGTTTACCTTCCAACCCTTACTTTCGAGAGTGTCAGAAAGTTCGGGCCTGCCCTCCGAGGCCATCGGCACCAACACATGATCATCGGGCGTAGGGGCAGGGAATGCTTCCGCTAATGAAAGACCATCATTTTTGCTCGGCACAAGATCTGGCTCACGTTTGAGTTCAGACAACACTTTGGACGCAGTGGACGGTCCGATTGCCGCTAATCGCAACCCGTCAAATTTCTTTAGAACACCGCGTCGCGCTGCCCTAGCCATAAGCGCAGAAACAGCATTCGAGGAGGTGAAAGCAATCCAGGAAAATCGCTCCAGTCTGAGGAGAGCATCATCTAAAGGTTGGCCTCCGTCCAAAGGGGGAACTACCGCGATCGCTGGAGCCGCGACAACTTCCGCACCTGTATCACGCAGAGCTGTAATGAGTTCTCCACTTTGGTGAGACGCCCTCGTTACTACAACCGATTTCCCTGTAAGAGAATCCGTATTCAAGAGTTATCTCCACCCTTTGCAAGCAAGTTATAACCTCCGCTAGCCAGCAATTCCTGCGCCGTTTGGGCACCTAATGTAATTGGGTCGCTACCTTGGTGCTTCGCCCGCAATACCGTGCCCCCATCAAGAGAAGCTAGAAGCGTCTCTAAGTAAAGGTCAGCGCCACTTTTATAGGCATAAGCGCCCACTGGCAGTTCACAACCACCACCAAGCTCGGCTAGATACGACCGTTCTGCCATGACACAAGTACCCGTTAACTCGTCGACGACTTCTCCTAGCAAACCAATCGTCTCAAGATCATCTTCTCTGCATTCAATAGCTATAGCTCCCTGTCCCACCTGTGGAATCATTTGATCCGATTCAAAGACGTGGTCCGCTAATTCTGATATCCCCAGCCGATCAAGAGCGGCCTTAGCCACTACAACAGCATCAACATCTGCACTTTGAGCTATTTCGATCCGTGTTTTTATGTTCCCGCGCAAGCCAACAAATTGAAGATCTGGCCGCAAGTCGACCAATTGCACTCGACGACGAGCGGATCCGCTGGCAACAACCCCACCTCCCGGTATTTGGTCAAGCGATTTACCTATAAGAGCATCCCTTGGGTCACCTCGCTCCAGGAAACCAACGAGGTTTAGTCCATTAGTCGGTCTTGATCGCAAGTCTTTCGCGCTGTGCACTGCGATATCCGCTTTGCCTTCAAGGACCGCTATTTGAACTTCCTTTACAAAAACTCCTTCGCCGGCCATGTCCTGAATCTGTCGTGCGCGATCTTTATCGCCTTCTGTCGAAACCAGCAGGAAATCAGTTTCAACTCCTTGAGACTTCAGGCGCGACGACACAGTTTCCGCCTGCCATCGAGCTAGAGGGCTGGAACGTGTCGCGATAATCAATGAAGCCCTCGCTTGCAGGTCAACGGAGTTGTAGGCCGAGTGTGCAAGATAACAACCTTTTGCTTAGGAGAAGGCTTGCTTCGGTGCAGCATTCTCGCAGCGTCGCGGACTTGTTTCCACTTCAGAAGGAAGGTGTTGAGAAATTTTTACACCCTTGAGTTATAAGGATATGAAGAGGAGTTGAACAGTTGCCGCCACAATAATGACTAACAGCAAACCGCCTAAGACCAGCGTCGTCCCAGGTCTCACGTGGCTTCTCGCAAAGTTACTTCTGCACCAACTAAGAGTTCGCTGGGCACCATTCCTTCTTGCTGCCCTGTCGCTATTGCCAACAAACCATACTCATCATCGACAAGCGCTAATTGTCCAGGGTTAACATCCACCGGGTGCTGGAGGCGAACTACACGCTGATCACCACCAAATTCCAGGATTATTACTTCTCCTAAACCAGACAATGTCTCTCGGTCGATGTTGAGTTGAGCTGCTCCTTGTCGTGTGCGCCGAATTACCTCAGCCGAGATCGAACCATCATCTTCTGTTCTTGGCATGGGTATCAAAGAAGGGAGCAGGAGGCTGGGGTCTATCTGTTGGCCTAATTCCAAAAGTGAACCGCCCGCTGCAAGATGCCCTATCGCAGGAGTGATGATGTCGCGGGCTGGATGGACGGCTCCCGGTGAAGCATTATGAACATCTTCGTTTGTTAGCTGTACTGCTTGACTGGCACCACCAACAACCGCCACAGCGGCGCCAAGCAGCCCATTGTCTGGGCCAACAAGGATTGACTGGCCTTCACCAACCGACACCGCTATTGCGGGTCTCCCAGAAAGTTCCCCCACAGATGCCAATACAAGCCCCGGTGATAAATAAGGAACGCTTCTTGCCAGCATTAGAGCACCCGCACGAATATCGTTCGGTTCTATGTGGTGACAAAGATCTATCACTCGTGAAGAAGGGCTCAGTTCATGCAATATGGATCGCAACAGTCCAACAGTTTCGTCGTCCGTGCCTAAATCTGTTACGCAAGTAATCGTTGCAAACTCTGACATATCTCAGTCTTGACCCAGTTCCTGAGAGCGCCGGCTGGCTGCTTCAATCGCTGCTGCGAACGCGGCTCGCAGCCCGTGACTCTCTAGCTCTCTTAGCCCAGCGGCCGTGGTACCCCCCGGGGACGTGACGTCGGCTCTTAATTCAGCTGGTGGTTTACCTTCCGCTAACAGAGTCGAAGCACCTAGGAGAGTTTGAATGGCAAGGTCTGTTGACACCGTTCGACTAAGACCTGTCATGACCCCTGCATCAATCATTGCCTCTGCTACCAAGAAAATATATGCGGGTCCAGAACCCGATAAGCCAGTCACTGCATCAAGAAGTTTTTCTTCAGTTCGGACAACAGTTCCCACAGCGCCCAAGATTTCTTCTGCCCAAGCTAGGTCTTCGATACCTGCGTTCTCATTGCCGGAAATGGCTGCCGCTCCCTTCCCCACCAATGCGGGAGTATTCGGCATTGCTCTAATTACCGGGACAGTGCCTCCGGTTGCCTCATCAATAGCTCTTAGAGTCACCCCAGCAGCCACTGACAAGAGTCTTTTAGTTCCTGCTTCCACAACCTCTGACGCAACTGTCGAAACAACATCGGGTTTCGTAGCAATTATCGAACCTTCAGATGGTTCAATTTCGTTAGATACCCTTACACCGTAGGTTTCGATTAGCTCTTGACCTCGGGTAACTGATGGTTCGACGACCAAGACGTTCTCAGGTTTGTGCCCGTTGCTTAGTAACCCACCAAGCAGGGCCGCTCCCATTTTGCCGCCACCGACAATCAGTAGTTGAACCATAACGACCACGGTAGCGGTCAGCCCCGCCAGCCACTCGACTCCATTTAATCCGCCTTCTTTTCACTCTCATTTTTTAAGCGGTTGCCGAAACCCATTTTCAGTGCCGCACGCCAGTACCTTTCGACGTACTCCCACATGGAACCAAGGATTCTGTCTAGCTCGTTTTCATCTACAGCGTGGAACGGCAGTTCTCCAGTGAGAAAAATTGCTTCTTCAGGACCAATCCCAAACTGTGCTCCAACCAAGTCGTAATTCCGACGAAGTAATAATTCAAACACTTTCTCTTTATTGTCTTCTGGATAAGGCAAAAAATAGGTTTCGTACTTCAGTGTTCGTTGACCGAGGGTTAGCCACACGGTTGTGACATCGCGTTCCTCTCCTTCAAGTCGCGCGTACCAACGCCTTTCAACGTCTTCGTCTCGGCTTACATCTAAGAGAATCGGGAGCGTTTCTTTTTGGTGCTCAAACCAGTCGTCAATTCGTTGTTCGAGTTCAGAAAGTTCTTCCGGCGTTGCGACATCACGTGTCACGCGCAAGAAACCAGTTCTTTAGATGTCAACCGGCCAAATACTTCTATCGCGTTAGCCGCTCCAAGATCCCAGCTATTCATGGAGGCGCGGAGTGCTCCTTGATGTCCCATTTCACAGCGCATCTCTGGGTCATCCAGGAGTTGATCTACCGCTGCGGCGAATAACGCTGGATCTCGTTCGTTCACTAAAATCCCAGTAATGCCATCTGTGACATTGTCTATAAGGCCACCAACATTGCTAGCCACTACCGCTATGCCACAGGCAGCGGCTTCGAGCGCTACAAGTCCAAACGATTCAGATCGACTCGGCACTAAGCAGACATCGGCAGCTCGATAATAAGTAGGCAGAGCCTGATGAGGTTGAGGCTCAACGAAGACGACGCGGTCATCAAGCCCATCATTTTCAATTCGCCGCTTTAGATCTTTATAGGTTTGCGTGCCTTCATCCCCAGAAAGACCTCCAACAACAACTAGGCGCGCTTCTTGACTTTTAATCAACGCAAGGGCCCCTATTGCTACGTCTAGACCTTTCAGCGCCTGGATCCGTCCCACGAAGAGCAACACCGGGTAATCCCCTAGACCGATTGCTGCCCGAGCAGAACCCAAAGAT
>Ga0115012_10000081_pt1 | contig 54291 bp, 55 predicted proteins | sample TroAtlMetagenome_FD_88706 | JGI IMG/M metagenome (GOLD analysis project Ga0115012, IMG submission 88706) | Marine eukaryotic phytoplankton communities from Atlantic Ocean - Tropical Atlantic ANT10 Metagenome | ecosystem: Environmental > Aquatic > Marine > Oceanic | place: Tropical Atlantic... | reverse complement strand
GGTGGTGGCCACGTCGGCATGGCCGAGGAAGGTCTGGATGGCGCGCAGGTCGGCGCCGTTCTGCAGCAGGTGGGTGGCGAAGGCGTGGCGCAGGGTGTGCGGGGTGACCTTCGCGGGCGACACGCCGGCGCGCACCGCCATGTCCTTGATCTGCAGATAGAAGGCGTGGCGGGTCAGGTGCCCGGCCTTGCCGCGCGAAGGGAACAGATGCGGCGAGCCCGGCTTGCCCTTGGCGCGCCCGGCCTCGTCCTGGGCATCGCGGCAGGCGAGCCACGCCGCCAGCGCTTCGCGCGCCGGGGGCGAGAGCGGCACCATGCGCTCCTTGCCGCCCTTACCACGGATCAGCAGCATGCGCGGATCGCCGCGCGCCGCCGAAGCGCGCAGGGTGACGAGCTCGGTCACCCGCATGCCGGTGGCGTAGAGCAGCTGCATCAGGCAGGTGTTGCGCCGCCGGTCATCCTCGGTGCGGCCGTGCTCGGTGGCCGCCTGAAGCAGCCGGTCGACCTCTTCGATCGACAGCGTCTTGGGCAGGCGCTTGCTCTTGCCGGGGCCCGAGATCTGTACCGCCGGGTTGTCCTCGCGCAGGCCTTCCTCGAAGGCGAAGCGGTAGAGCTGCTTGATCGAGGACAGCCGCCGCGCCCGGGTCGAGACGGCGAGCCCCTGCGCCTCGCACTCGATCAGGTAGGCTTCCACATCGGCGCGCTGCGCGGTGTCGAGCCCGTGCCCGCGTGCCGCCAGCCAGCCGGTGAAATCGTTGAGGTCGCGGGCATAGGCGGCGGTGGTGTTGTCGGCGGCACCGCGTTCCGCCGCCTGCGCCTCGAGAAATGCCCCGGTCCAGTTGGCGGCGCTCATCGCAGCGCGCCCTCGTCCTCGAGGATCAAGAGCTCGATGGCGGCACGCCGCGCGGTGTCCTCGAGCCCGACGGCGCGCAGGGTGGCCAGTGCCTCGGTCAGATCCTGGTGATTGCCGGCGGCGCCGGTCTCGAACAGCGCCATGCTGCGCAGCACCACCTCGCCGAGCTTGCCCTGCTGCAGCCGCCGCGCCAGTTCGGCCGGCGGGGTTGGATCGTCCCAGGCGCGCGCCACGGCGGCCTCGAAGGCGGCCTCGGGCAGCGGATCGGGAGCCTGACCGGATGCGATGGTCGCGGCAAGGCCGAGCCGGCCGCCCGTCTCGTCCAGCGCGCGTGCGGCGGTCTCGTAGCCCGGCGACAACAGCGCGGCGCGGCGCGCCAGCCGACCGGCGCGCCCCTCGAGCGTATGCTCGCTCAGCCGCTCGCCGAAAAGCTCGGAGAACGGCACCAGCAGGCCCGCGCTGCGCATCTGGCCCCAGGCCGAGACCAGCGCCGGCCCGATCAGGTCCTCGCGGCCCTCGTTCAGCGCCGCATCGAGCGCCTGCACCGCGGCGACGCGGTCCCAGACGCCGCCCGACGCGGCGGGCCTGCGCTCGGAGTAGAGCCCCAGCAGACGGTTGGCCGACAGCGCGCCATGCGCGGCCAGCCGTTCGGCGGCCAGAAGCTGCGCCCGCCAGCCGCTGGTGCCGCTGAGATCGGCGGCAGCGAAGGCGCGGGGCAGGGGTTGCGTGGGCAGGGTCTCGCCCACCGCCTCGAACAGGCGGAATTGCAGCGGTGTGGGTTGTGCCGGCGGCGGCACCGGGTTGCCCTCGTCAACCAGCTCTGGCTCGACGAAGCGGAGCAGGAGCTCGGCATCGCGGTCGTTGATCTGGTCGAGCGCGTCGGCGGTGCCCAGCACCGTCACCGCATGATCCCAGCGCCCGTTGCGGGCATCGCAGAACACCCGCGTGGCCAGATCGTCGGACAGCTGCGGCTGGCGCTGCAGCACCCGGCAGGGTGCGTCGGGACTGTCGGCCAGCAGCGCGAGGTCGAACCAGCGCGCGAAGAGATCGGCGCTGGTGGCGCCGCCGGCGCGCTCGATCAGCGCGAGGCCGGGATCGACCGCGCCTTCCTCGATCAGCCGGTCGAGCCGGGCCGCAAGCAGCGGTGCGCCCTCGCCGGAGCCGATGGGCGCATCGGCCTCGGCCAGCAGCAGGGTGAAAAGCAGGGCCGAGAGCGCCGGCACCGCCGGGTCGACCTCCTCGATGAGCTCGGCGAGGGGGTCGACCTCGCTGCTTCGCCAGAGGTTGCGCGGCAGGCCGGTGACGGACATCGGCAACAGCCCCACCGCCTCGGCGGTGGGTTCGCCAAGCGGCGCGCTCTCGACCTCGGGGCGCTGCACCGAGCTAGCCACCGGCGGTTCGTCAAGCGGCACGCCGAAGGGCTGCGGATTGCGCAGCGGCGAGGGGCGCAGCACCGCCGGCGCGTTGCTGTCGCCGCCATCGAGCCAGTCGATGGCCGACATCGGTCGCTGCGCGTCCTGCGCGACAGCCGCCGAGGCCATGCCCAGCCCGAGCGCAAGTGTCAGGATCCTAGTTCGCATCAAGCTCCACGGGCTCGCGAATCTCGGTTTGCGGCGGTGAGAAATCGGCGCCGAAGAACGGCCCGATATAGGCATATCCAACCAGCGCGATCCCGCCGAGGATCAGTAGGATGAAAAGCCATTTGATGATACGTCCCATGCGATCGGTCGTCCTGCCTCGTGTCTTTTTCCGAACTTATACCTAGCCTTTTCGGCAAACTCACGTCATTCACGGCCTCGAAAGGTAACATTGGCGATGGATGGCCGAGATACAAGCGTGCAGGCACTGAAGCTTCGAAAGACCGTGGTTCTCGTGGGGATGATGGGGGCCGGAAAAACCGCCGTGGGCAAGGCACTTGCGGCAGCGCTGCATGTTCCTTTCCGGGATTCGGACGCCGAGATCGAGCTTGCCGCCAACATGACCATCGCCGAGATCTTCTCACGCGATGGTGAGCCGTTCTTCCGCCAGAAGGAAAGCCAGGTGATCTCGCGGCTGCTCGATGGCACGCCTTCCGTGCTCTCGACCGGAGGCGGTGCCTACATGAGCGCCGCGAACCGCAAGATGATCACCGAACGCGGCGTGGCCGTCTGGCTCGATGCCGCGCTGCCGGTGCTGTGGAACCGGGTGAAGCACAAGAACACGCGTCCGCTGCTGCGCACCCCCGATCCGCACGCCACGCTGCGCGAGATCTACGAGCAGCGCGTGCCGGTTTATGCGCTGGCCGACGTGACCGTGACCTCCGAGCAGGCCAAGACGGTCGAGGCGATGGCGCAGCGGGTGATCGAGGCGCTGAAGGCGCGTTCGGATGTATTGCAAGAGGACAAGACGGAATGAGCGGAACGGTGCATGTGGCGCTTGGCGAGCGGGCCTATGACGTGCGGATCGGCGAGGGGCTTCTGGCCCGCGCCGGGGCGGAGATCGCGCCGCTTTTGCGCCGCCCACGCGTTGTCGTGGTGAGCGACGCCACCGTAGCGGCCGCCCATCTCGAGACCCTGCGCGGCGCGCTCGCCGCCGAGGGCATCGCCTGCGAGGCGCTGTCGCTGCCGCCCGGAGAGGCGACGAAGTGCTGGCGCGAGCTCGAGCATGTCACCGAGTGGCTGCTTGCGCAGAAGGTCGAGCGCCGCGACGTGGTGGTGGCACTTGGCGGTGGTGTGATCGGCGACCTCGTCGGCTTTGCCGCCGCGATCCTGCGCCGCGGCGTGCGTTTCGTGCAGATCCCGACCTCGCTTCTGGCGCAGGTCGACAGCTCGGTCGGCGGCAAGACCGGGATCAATTCGCCCGCCGGCAAGAACCTGATCGGCGCATTCCACCAGCCCTCGCTGGTGCTGGCCGATATCGGCGTGCTGGACACCCTGACGACCCGCGATTTCCTCGCCGGCTATGGTGAGGTGGTGAAATACGGCCTGCTGGGCGATGCCGCCTTCTTCGAGTGGCTCGAGGCCAACGCCGCAGGGGTCGCCTCGCGCGACCGGTCCGCGTTGACCCGCGCGGTGACGCGCTCGGTCGAGATGAAGGCCGAGATCGTGGTGCGCGACGAGACCGAGCAGGGGGACCGTGCGCTGCTCAATCTCGGCCACACCTTCTGCCATGCGCTCGAGGCCGCCACCGGCTATTCCGACCGGCTGCTGCATGGCGAAGGCGTGGCGATCGGCTGCGCTCTGGCCTTCGAACTGTCGTCCCGGCTGGGGCTTTGCCCGCAGGAAGACCCCTCGCGGCTGCGCGCCCATCTCAAGGCGATGGGGATGAAGGCGGATCTGGCCGACATCCCGGGAGAGCTTCCGGGGGCCGAGGCGCTCTATGATCTCATGGGGCAGGACAAGAAGGTGGTCGACGGCGCCATCCGCTTCATCCTTGCCCGAGGCATCGGACAGGCCTTCGTGACCGCCGACGCCCCGCGCGAGACGGTGCTCAAGGTTCTGTCGGACGGGCTGGCCGGGCGCTGAGCCCGACCCTGCCGCCGGCTGCTTTAACCCTCGATTAACCGTTTCAGCCCCTGCCGTCGCAGGATCGTGCCCGAATCGTCATGGAATCGATTCTTGACGCGGCTAGCGTCCGCCCTGAGCCGCGCCGGGGGTGGTGCGGCGCTGCCTCGTCCGCGTCACTGGAGGGATCCGTCATGATGGTCATCGACCCGTTCCGCTTCGTCCTTGCCTGCTGTTTCCTGCCGGCCCGCAACGGCATGCTTGCCCAACTGATCCGCGGCAAGCGGTTCTGAAGATCGGCACGCCCGGGGCGCCCGGGCGGCTGACCTCTCGCGCCTGTGCGAGATCCAAGAGGCGGCGTCGCGACCGGGACGGGCCCGCGGTCTCGATGTCGAACGGACTTCGCGGCGGCATGTTCCCGGCCGTAAGAGCGCGGGGTCAGCCTCATCCGACCCGCCGGCCCAGGCCACGGCACACGCGGGCGCGCGCAGGCAGATCCGGGCACATGGCGTGCCGCTCTGGCAATATCGATGTCGGAGAACTGGAGCGGGTGAAGGGAATCGAACCCTCGTCGTCAGCTTGGGAAGCTGCTGCTCTACCATTGAGCTACACCCGCGACAGACGATTGCTTACTGCACCGGCCAAGCCTAGGCAAGCGGGATATGCGCCGACGCGCGCGGCGGGCCGCCATTGCCGCGCCGCGGCAGGCGAATCCGCCTTGCACGCATGGGCCGGGACGCATAGAAGACCGCAAATTCGACAGAGACGAGCGGCTTTGAAGAACGGGGCCGCGCAAGAACCAAGGAAGATGGTATGCAGGTCACCGAGACGCTGAATGAAGGTCTGAAACGCGCCTATGAGCTGATCCTCACCGCCGAGGAGCTGGACGCGAAGGTCAACGCCAAGCTGGCCGAGGCACAGCCCGAAATCGAGATGAAGGGTTTCCGCAAGGGCAAGGTTCCGATGCCGCTGCTGAAGAAGCAGTTCGGCCAGCGCCTGATGGGCGAGTCCATGCAGGAAGCGATCGACGAAGCCATGTCGAAGCATTTCGAGGACAGCGGCGACCGCCCGGCGCTTCAGCCCGAGGTCAAGATGACCAACGAGGACTGGAAAGAGGGCGAGGACGTCAACGTGGCGATGAGCTACGAGAAGCTCCCCGAGGTTCCCGAGGTCGACCTTTCCGGCGTCGAGATCGAAAAGCTCGTGGTCAAGGCCGATGACGCCGCCGTCGACGAGGCGCTGGCTTCGCTCGCCGAGACCGCGCAGGACTTCAACGACCGGGCCGAGGGCGCCGAGGCGCAGGACGGCGATCAGGTCGTGATCGATTTCGTCGGCAAGGTCGATGGCGAAGCCTTCGAAGGCGGCGCTGCCGAGGATTACCCGCTGGTGCTGGGCTCGGGCTCGTTCATCCCGGGCTTCGAAGAGCAGCTGACCGGCGTGAAGGCCGGTGACGAGAAGGCCGTGGAAGTGAACTTCCCGGAAGAGTACGGCGCAGAGAACCTCGCCGGCAAGGCCGCCGTGTTCGACGTGACCGTCAAGGCCGTCAAGGAGCCGGTCGCCGCCGAGATCGACGACGAGCTGGCCAAGAAGTTCGGTGCCGAGGATCTCGAGGGTCTCAAGGGCCAGATCCGCGAGCGCCTCGAGGCCGAGTATGCCGGTGCCGCCCGTCAGGTGATGAAGCGTGGCCTGCTCGACAAGCTCGACACTCTGGTCACCTTCGACCTGCCGCCGAGCCTGGTCGAGGCCGAGGCCAAGCAGATCGCGCACCAGCTCTACCACGAAGAGCACCCGGAAGATCACGGCCACGACCACGGCGAGATCGAGCCCACCGAGGAGCACAACAGCCTCGCCGAGCGCCGCGTGCGTCTTGGCCTGCTGCTCGCAGAGATGGGTCAAAAGGCCGAAGTCGAAGTGACCGATGCCGAGATGACCCAGGCGATCATGAACCAGGCTCGCCAGTACCCGGGCCAGGAACGCGCCTTCTTCGACTTCGTGCGCCAGAACGCGCAGATGCAGCAGCAGCTGCGCGCACCGATCTTCGAGGACAAGGTCATCGACCACATCGCCGAGCAGGCCAAGGTGTCCGAGAAAGAGGTCACCAAGGAAGAGCTTCAGACCGCGGTCGAAGCGCTCGACGAAGAGTGATCCAAGGTTCGGATGGCGGGGTGCGTCAGCACCCCGTCGCCCGAAGAGGCTGTTCCGCTTGCGGGGCAGCCTTTTTCTTTGCCTGCGTGTCCTGTGCCATGGTCCGCAGCAGCTCGATCACCGCATTGCGCTGTTCCGGCGCGAGCGGACGCAGCAGGGTCGCGGCGGTGCGGACGTCGTCGAACACCGCCTGTTCCTGCTCGGACACGGGCATGTCCGCGTCGATGAAGAACTGGTCGAGAGGCATGTCCAGCGCCTGAGAGATCAGCCAGAGCTGTGCCGCGGGAATCCGCCCCGCGCCCGTCTCATATCGATAGATCTGCTGGACATGCGCGCCGATGCGCTTGGCAAGTTCGTTCTGAGTGAGGCCGGCGCTGCGCCGGTAAAGCCTCAGCTGCGCACGGATGCGCTCTTCCAAAGTCACGTGTCATTTCCTCTGTCTTCCCCCGACCGGGCGACGCCCCTGGCGTGTCCCGGCGTATCGCCTGTCTGACATTCCGAGACTGAAGGCAACGAAAACCACAGAGTTTTATCTATATTTGATAGTTTGTTTATTGGGCCGCTGGTTTGGGCCATTCATAGCGTGATATTGTTTCTTTCGAATATGATGCCTGTTTGAGTAATGGCGGGGGCGGAGACGCGCCCAAAAGAAAAACCGCGCCGGAGGACCGGCGCGGTTTCGACATTCATGGCGATGGGCCGAGCCGGATGGCTCAGTCTTCGCGTGCCTCTTCGGCCTGACCTTCGGGGGTCTCGACCAGGTCGCCATCGTCCGAGGTGGCGGCGCCGAGATCGTCGAACAGTTCCGAGATCTCGAATTCGGCCTGGGCCTCTTCCTCGGCCGCCAGTTCCTGGATCGACTTGCCCGATGCCTGCAGCTCGGCCTCTTCGGGCGAACGTGCGACGTTGAGCTCGATCACGCACATGACCTCGGGGTGCAGGTGCACCTCGACTTCGTGCAGACCCAGTTCCTTGATCGGCAGGCGGATGATGACCTGCTTGCGGTCGATCGAGAAGCCTTCCTCGGTGGCGACATCTGCGGCGTCACGGGTGGTGACCGAGCCGTAGAGGTTGCCGCCATCGGAGGCGGAGCGAATCACGACGAACTGCTGGCCGTCGAGCTTCTCTGCCAGCGCCTCGGCTTCTTTCTTGGTCTCGAGGTTACGGGCCTCGAGCTGCGCTTTCTGGGCTTCGAAATGCGCGATGTTCTCTTTCGAGGCGGTCAGCGCCTTGCCCTGCAGCAGCAGGTAGTTGCGGGCGAAGCCGGGCTTGACGTCGACGACGTCGCCCATCTGGCCGAGCTTGGCCACGCGCTCAAGAAGAATGACTTGCATGCGAGTGCCTCCTTATTTCACGACGTAGGGCAGCAGGGCGAGGAAGCGGGCGCGCTTGATGGCGCGGGCCAGTTCACGCTGCTTCTTGGCGGACACTGCGGTGATGCGCGACGGCACGATCTTGCCGCGCTCCGAGATGTAGCGCTGCAGCAGCTTGGTGTCCTTGTAGTCGATCTTGGGTGCATTGTCGCCCGAGAAGGGGCAGACCTTGCGGCGGCGGAAAAACGGTTTTGCAGCCATGGTTTAACTCCTCTTACTCAGGGTATCAGTTGCGGCGGTCGCGACGGTTGTCACGCTCGTCACGCTTCTGCATCTGGACCGACGGGCCCTCGGCGTGCTCGTCGACCTTGATGGTCAGGACGCGCATCACGTCGTCATGCAGGCGCATCAGGCGTTCCATTTCCTGAACCGCGGTCGCCGGAGCGTCGGTCTTCAGGAAGGCGTAGTGGCCCTTGCGGTTCTTGTTGATCTTGTAGGCCATCGTCTTGACGCCCCAGTACTCGGATTCGACGACCTTGCCGCCGTTGTCCGAGAGGACGGTGCCAAAATGTTCGACGAGGCCTTCGGCCTGCGCGTTGGACAGATCCTGACGCGCAATAAAGACATGCTCGTAAAGCGGCATGTGAGCTCCATTTCTATCAAGGCGCATTTCATAGGGCAGGCATCCTCTCCACTCCTGCCCACGAGAGACTGCGCGGTTCATACGGTCTCGCGGAGGGATGCGCCCGTATACACCTATCGGCGGGGGGATCAAGGGCCAAGACGGGCAGGGCGGAGGATCGCCGGATGGCCCGGGCCGTCGCCCAACTGCCGCGCCACCGGGTGGCGGATCCAGAAGCCAAGCAAGCTCCGCGTCGCCGGCAACGGGACGCCCCAGAGGATGCCGGCGGAGCTCCGCGCATCAGGCGCCCCGTCGGCGGGCCCTCGCACGAATGCACGGTGCAGCTGTTCATTTTTCAACAGACTCTGTGGGAGGAGCTGCAGTTGCGGCGGCGCAGCATTGCCCCAATCTTTCTGTCATCGAAAACACGCACCCAACCAGTGGAGCCCACCGTATGAAATCCCTTCTCCTCGCCGGCCTCGTCGCCGCAGCACCGATCGCCGCCGCCGCCGCCCCCGAGGCCTACGAGATCGACTCGAGCCACGCCCAGATCGTGTTCAGCTACAACCACCTCGGCTTCTCGACCGGCTACGGCATGTTCTCGGGCTTTGAGGGCGATATCTCCTACGACGCCGAAGATCCGGCGGCCTCCTCGGTGGAAGTGTCCTTCCCGGTGCGCTCGATGATCACTGGCTGGGAAGCCCGCTTCGAGCACTTCATGAGCGACGATTTCTTCGGCGCGACCGATGAGGACATGGTGACCTTCACCTCCACCGGAATCGAAGTGACCGGCGACAACACCGCGCTGATCACCGGCGACCTCACCCTGAACGGCGTGACCAAGGAAGTCGTGCTCGACACCACCCTGACCCAGGCGGGCGAGCACCCGATGGAAGGCAAGCCCTGGCTCGGTTTCGTGGCCACCACCACCCTGGTCCGCTCAGACTACAATGTCGGCGCTTTCGCACCCTACGTCAGCGACGAGGTCGAGCTCGAGATCTCGCTCGAGGCGATGAAGGCCGAGTAAGGCTGGACCTGCTCCTTAGCGAGTAACCTGTTTCCCCGTGGGACCCCCGGTTTGCATCTGCTGCCGGGGGTCTTTTTCTGCCGCAACCGTTTCGGCCGGGCGTTCGTTCGGGCGGAACCGGCGGAACCAGGCTTCGAGCGTGCGGAAACTGATCTCGGCCATGGCCCATGAGACGAGTGAATAGGCGATGAGCAGCAGCCAGAGGGCCGGGCCCTCGCCGATGATGCCCGGAATGCCGAGGCCGAGACCGAGGCGCGCCGTCAGGTCGAGCGCGATCAGGTGGTAGAGGTAGATGCCGTAGCTCACCTGTCCGATCCGCATGAGGGGCTGGCGGGCCAGCACATCTTGCAGCGCGCCGCGCTCGCGGACCACCAGAGCCATCAGCGTCAGCGTCATCAGAAGGTGGATCGCAAGGTTCTGCAGTCCGCGCATGTCGAACGGGGCGAATTGCATGATCAGCGCCATCAGGGCGAGCGCGGCCAACGGTGTCGCGCCATGGGCGCAAAGCGGGCGCAGCCGGTCATAACTGCCGGGCCGGTGCAGCAGGATCGCGGCAAGCGAGCCGAGGATGATCGGCGCGTAGGTTGCGTTGAACATGCGGAAGACCAGCGGTCCCGCGGTGAGTGGCGGGTCGGCGGGCGGCATCATCACCACGCCCACGTTCAGAGCCACCAGCGCCAGCGCCACCGGCACCCAGAACCGGCTCGGCAGCAGCATCAGCAGCAGCGGCCAGATCAGGTAATACTGTTCCTCGACCGAAAGCGACCAGGTGATCGACAGCGTCGGCACGTGCTCGGTAAGGAAATTCGACAGGAAGAGATAGTAGAACGGCACTGCCTTCAGGTATTCGGTCTCGCCTTTCACGAGGATGTAGTAGGCGCAGAGCGCCGTCACCACGAAGCCATAGACCGGCAAGATGCGCAGCGCCCGGCGGATGTAGAAGTTGCGCAGCGAGAACCTCCCCCTCCGTGCGCGCTCGCGCAGAAGCAGGGTGGTGATCAGAAAGCCGCTCAGCACGAAGAAGAAGTCGACGCCAAGGAAACCCCGGTCGAGGATTTGCCAGTCCGGGTCGCGCACCGGCTGGGAGTGATGCCAGAGCACCATCGCGATGCAGAGAAAACGCAGACCGTCGAGGCAGCGGAAATGGCTGCGGGCGCGGTAGGCGGCATGGCCGGTGGCATCACTCATCACGTCTGCACTTCAATCCCTCCGGCGCGCGGCCCGGTTTCCCGGAGACTGGCGCCGGTCACGTTGCCCCCGCGCCATGCTTAACAGCGCAAACGGGAGCGAGTCATGGCAGAGCTGCGGCAAGACGCGGGAATTTCGCGCCCCGTGCGTCGTGCGTCACGGTTTGCGGCCCTCATAATCGGCCAGCCGCTTGCCGGGCTCGTCGACGAAGAGGCCGGGGAGCGGCGTGAGCGCGGTGATCCTGTCGAGCCGCAGGCTGTCGAACGCGCCCGTGGTTTCGTTCCACGCCAGGCAGGTCCAGATCCGGCCCCAGTAGTCCAGCCGCAGCGGACGGATCTCGAGCGCGCCTCCGTCGCCCCTCAGAGTGATGCGCAGCCGCTGCCGCGCCCGGATCGCGGCGCGCACCGCGGGCATGTGGCGAAAGCCCTCGGCGGCCTCGTGGAACGGGTAGCTGGCGAACCCGAAGGCGCCGGGCTCGGGGGCACCCTCCTCGGGCAGAACCGCATCGATCTTGGCCGAGAGGCTCTGCGCCGCCTGGGCCAGCTCGGGCATTTCGCCGGCGCCGGCGCCGATGGCGGCGAGGCCCAGATGCAGCACCTCGAGCTCGGTCTCGGTGAGGGTCAGCGGTGGCAGGGTGAAGCCGCCGCGCGCGGTGTAGCCGCGCCCGCGCTCACCCTCGATCGGCACGCCCGAGGCCATGAGCACGTCCATGTCGCGGTAGATCGTGCGCACCGAGACGCCGAAGCGCTCGGCGAGCGCCTCGGCAGTGTGCAGGCGCCCGTCCTTGAGCTGCTCCATCAGGGCATAGAGCCTGTCGGTCTTTTTCATCGCGCTCTCCTCGGTGCCGCGCGGGGCGGATCGAAGGTCACCGTGCCCTCCTGACATAATAGTGTCAAACTGCATCACATATTTCTGCGCTCGACGCTGCGCAAACGCGCCCGGCCGCTTCCGGCGCCCCGCGCGAGGCCGTAGAGATCGGGTCAGAGAGTTTACCGGACGCCCTTGAGGGCGCCCGCCACTGGAGAGAAGACAATGCTCAACAACATCGGCCTTCCGGGCCTTCTTCTGATCGCCGTCGTCGTGCTCGTGCTGTTCGGCCGCGGCAAGATTTCCAGCCTCATGGGCGAAGTCGGCAAGGGCATCACCGCCTTCAAGAAGGGAGTCGACGACGGCAAGAAAGAGCTCGAGGACGAAAAGGCGGACAGCGCCAAGGACGTCACGCCCGCCGAAGACGAAAAAGACAAGGTGTAATCCCAGATGCTGGATCTTGGTTGGTCCGAGCTTCTGGTCATCGGCATCGTTGCCCTGATCGTGGTGGGTCCGAAGGACCTGCCGGTGCTGTTCCGCAACGTGGGCCGCTTCATGGGCAAGGCCCGCGGCATGGCGCGCGAGTTCACTCGCGCGATGAACGATGCCGCAGATGAAAGCGGCGTGCGCGATGTCGCCAAGACCTTCAAGACCGCGACCAACCCGATGGGATCGGCGATGGACGGGGTGAAGGATGCGGCGCGCGCGATGACCGACCCGACGCCGGAAAAGAAGAAAGAGGGCCTCAAGGAGGACCCGAACGCGCTCGATCCCGAGCGCGAAGCGGCGAAGAAGCGCATCGAGGCAAGTGCCGCACGATCTGCCGCAGACCGCCAGCGCCGCGAGGCCGAGGCGGCGCAGAAGCGCGCCGAGGAATCCGCCGCCAAGGCGGCGGAGCTGGAAGCGTCTCTCAAGAAAGACGGTGAGGAATGAGTCACACGGACCAAGATGAGATCGAGGACAGCTCGGCGCCGCTGATCGAGCATCTGGCGGAGCTGCGCACGCGGCTGATCCGCTCGGTGATCGCCTTCATCATCGGCATCGTGCTGGCCTTCACAGTGGCCGAGCCGATCCTGCAGTTCCTGCTCGGGCCGATCGAGGCGACGCTGCGCCAGCTCGGTGACCCGTCGCCGACGATGCAGTATACCAGCCCGCAGGAATACCTGTTCACGCTGTTCCGCATCTCGATGGTGTTCGGCTTCGGGCTGGCCTTCCCGGTGATCTCCCACCAGCTCTGGCGCTTCGTGGCGCCCGGGCTCTACAAGTCCGAGAAGGGCGCCTTCCTGCCGTTCCTCATCGCCTCGCCGGTGATGTTCTTGCTCGGTGCGAGCTTTGCGCATTTCGTCGTCACACCGCTGGCCATGGCGTTCTTCCTTGGCTTTGCCGACGTGTCGTCGATCTTTGCCAACCTGCTGTCGAACGCCGCCACCAGCGTCAGCGACGGCGTGGCCGGTGTCCCCGCCGCCTCCGAGCCGGCGGTGGTCCCCGAGACCGCCGACGGCATCCGCATCACCTTCTTCGGCAAGGTCAACGAGAGCCTCGATATCACGCTCAAGTTCATCGTCGCCTTCGGGCTGTGCTTCCAGCTTCCGGTTCTGCTCACGCTGATGGGCAAGGCCGGGCTGGTCTCGGCGCAGGGCCTTGGCAGCGTGCGGAAATACGCCATGGTGGCGATCCTTGTGCTGGCCGCGCTGGTGACCCCGCCGGATGTGACCACGCAGGTGATCCTGTTCACCGTGGTCTACGGGCTCTACGAGGTCTCGATCTTCCTCGTCCGCATCGTCGAGCGCAAGCGTGAGAAAGAGCTCAAGGAACAGGGTCTGTGGTTCGAGGACGAGCCGGACACCGAGAACGATCCGATGTTCAAGGAGTTCGACGAGGACGACGACGAACCGGATGACGATACGTCCAGGAACAAGGACAAGACGTGACCGATACGGATCTTTCCCGCATCGCGGCGGCGCTGGAGCGCATGGCTCCGGCGCCGCTCGCCGCCCCTGATTTCGATCTTGCCGAGGCTTATGTCTGGCATGTCGATCCAGACCGGCTCGAGCCGGTCGCCAAGGTCAACCGCGTGCCGCTCGACCTGCTTCTGGGCATCGAGCGCACCCGCGACACCCTGCTTGCCAACACCGCCCAGTTCGCGCGCGGTCTGCCGGCCAACAACGCCCTGCTCTGGGGCGCGCGCGGCATGGGCAAGTCGAGCCTCGTGAAAGCCGTCTGCGCCGCCGTGCGCGACGCCGGCGAGGACGTGAAGCTGGTGGAGCTTCAGCGCGAGGATCTGGGCTCGGTGGCGCGGCTGCTGAACCTGCTGCGCGCCTCTGACAAGCGTTTCGTGCTGTTTTGCGACGACCTGTCGTTCAGTCATGACGACCAGCACTACAAGAGCCTCAAGGCGGTGCTGGACGGTGGCATCGAGGGCCGCCCCGAGAACGTGCTGTTCTACGCCACCTCGAACCGGCGCCACCTGATGCCGCGCGACATGATCGAGAACGAGCGAGGCTCGGCGATCAACCCGTCCGAGGCGGTGGAAGAGAAGGTCTCGCTGTCGGACCGGTTCGGTCTGTGGCTGGGCTTCCACCCGTGCTCGCAGGACGAGTATCTCGCGATGATCCGCGGCTATTGCGACGCATATGGCGTGGCGGTCGAGGAAGCGGAGCTGCGCGCCGAGGCGATCGAGTGGCAGGCCACCCGTGGCGCGCGCTCGGGCCGGGTGGCGTGGCAGTTCTTCACCGATCTTGCAGGACGCCGGGGCGTGGCGCTTTAGAAAGATTTTTCCTGCGAAAAATCTTCCGAGCGTCGCGGACGTGCCAGGGGCGAAGACTTTTCGTACGAAAAGTCTTCGCCTTTCGCGTTTCAGCGCAGGTAGGTCATCGGGTCGACGCTGTCGAAGCCCTTGCGCACCTCGAAATGCAGGAAGCTGGGATCGCCCGGACGCACCTTGCCGATGCTCTGGCCGCGGCTCACCGCATCGCCCTTCGAGACGGTCAGGTTGTCGAGATGGGTGTAGATCGACAGCAGCTCGTCAGGGTGGCGGATCACCACGATCTGCACGTTGTCGGTGTTGGTGGTGATCGCCGCCACGGTGCCGCTGGCCGCGGCCTTCACCGCGGTGCCCACCGGGGCCGAGATGTCGATGCCCTGGTTGTTGGCCGAGTACTCGCGGATGATGCTGCCGCTCACCGGCATCTGCATGGCGGCAGAGGCGCTGGTGCTGGCGGCGGCCTGGCTCTGGCCGATATCGGCGACCGGTTTCGGCGCGGTGGCTGCGGCTGCCGCGGGCGCGCTTGCGGCGCCGGCGACGTTGGAAGCGGCGAGCGACGGCTGGTCATCGGGCAGGGGCTGCGCTGCCGAGGGCGGCTGCGGCGTCGGCGAGCCGGTGCCCGGCGCGGTGGTGACCGATGTGGGCGCCGGCGCGGCGCTCTGCTCGACCACGGGGATCAGCAGGTACTGGCCTTCGCGCAGCGTGAAGTTGCTGTCGAGCCCGTTCCAGTCCGCCAGGGTGCGCGGGGTCACGTTGTAGAGCCGCGCCACGGTGTAGGCGGTCTCGCCGCGCTCGACCTTGTGACGGATCGGCTCGACTCCGGAACTGCCCGACGGTGCCGTTTGCGTCGTGGCGGGGCGGGAGGAGGCCGGGGCATTGTCGATGGCGCTGCTGGCCAGCGTCGTGATGTCGACCTCGCCCGCAGGCCGGATCGGGCCGGTGGTCGGAGCGCCCGTGGCCGGCGACGGCTCGGAGACGCGGCGGGGCAGGGCGATGACCTCTCCGGCGCGCAGGGGATCGTTGATCTCGATGCCGTTGTAGCGCGCAAGCTCGCCGGCGGGCAGGCCAACCCTGTTGGCAACATCCGCCAGCCGGTCGCCGTTGCGCGCGACCGCGACCTGGTAGTTGGGATAAGAGATCACGCCGCGATTGTCGGCCTGCGGGCGGTCGCCGACCGCGGCGAGCGCCGCTTCGCTGGTGTCGATCTGGCCGCCCATGCGCCCGCGCATATCGTAGTCGAGCGGCTGCGAACAGGCGCCGAGCGCGGCCACGAGCGCCAGCGGCGCGGCAATCCGGATCTGCGGGAAGCGGAGGGTGCTGTCCATCTCGATGTCCTCATATGCGCCCCTTGTCGCCGGGACGTCATGGATGTGAAGCCGGGCGGCCTAGCTGTCCTTTGCCAGACCTTCCACCAGCGGTACAAAACGCACGGGGCGCAGCTCGTCATACTCGTAGCCCTGCTCGGTCCGGGTGACGCGGATCAGGTGCTGCACGGTATCCGACTGGCCCACGGGCAATACCATGATACCGCCAATCCGCAACTGGGCCAAGAGCGGGCCGGGCGGATCCTCGGCGGCCGCGGTCACAAGAATGCGCTCGAAAGGTGCCTGATCCGGCAGGCCGAAGCTGCCATCTGCGGTGAAGGCGGTGATGTTCGACAGGTCGAGCGCCTCGAACACCTTGCGCGCGTCGGCCACCAGCCGCCGATGCCGGTCGACGGTGTAGACCCGGCGGGCCAGCTGGCTCAGCACCGCCGCCTGGTAGCCCGAGCCGGTGCCGACCTCGAGGACCTTCTCGCGACCCGTGAGACGCAGCGCCTGGGTCATCAGCCCGACGACCGAGGGCTGCGAGATGGTCTGCCCGCAGGGGATCGGCAGCGGCATGTCCTCGTAGGCGCGCTCGTTGAAATAGCCTTTGACGAAGGCGCCGCGGTCGATCTTCTCCATCGCCTGCAACACGCTCTGGTCGGTGACCCCGTGCGAGCGCAGCGCGAAGAGGAACTGCATCTTGGCGTCGGCGTCGAAGCTCATGCGAAGGTGCCTTCGAACCTGGCGAGCGCGGCATGATCGGTCAGGTCGGCGCGCATCGGTGTCACCGAGATGTGGCCGCCCAGGTTGACGTCGGCATCGCTGCCGGGGGTGGCAGCGACGCGCTGATCGCCGCCCCGGATCCACAGGAAGCGGCGGCCCGAGGGCGACAGGTGCGGCTCGGTCGAGAAACCGGTACCGTCGCGGCGGCCCTGCGCCGCTAGCCGCACGCCCTGGACCTTGGCCGCCGGGACGGGCGGGAAGTTGACGTTCCAGAACAGCCGGTAATCGCTGCCGCCGGACTCCTGCGCCGAAAGGATCTGACGCACCACCGCGGCACCGTGGGTGGCGGCCGCCTCGAAGGGATCGTCTAGATCGCGGGTCTCGGGCCCGAGATACTGCGACAGCGCGATCGCCGGAAGCCCTTGCAGCGAGGCCTCGAGCGCGCCCCCGAGCGTGCCGGAATAGAGCACGTTCTCGGCCGAGTTGTTGCCGCGGTTGACACCTGACAGGACGAGATCCGGGGGCGTGTCCTTGAGCACGTCATGCACGCCGGCGAGCACGCAATCGGCGGGGCTGCCTTCGGCGGCAAAGCGGCGCGGGCCCATCTCTGCGATCATCATCGGGCGGGTATAGCTGATGCAATGCGCGACGCCCGATTGCTCGAAGGCCGGGGCCACGGTCCAGACTTCGCCGTCCGGTCCCGCGATCTCGCCTGCGATGGCCTCGAGCACGGCGAGCCCCGGCGCGTTGATGCCGTCGTCATTGGTGATGAGAATGCGCATGGAACCCCCTGTCTTTCGGCCTGAATAGGCAATGTGACAAAAGGGGGCAAGCGCCCGGGCACGATCCCTGGCCGAGTGTGGCGCGCACCGCGCGGTCTTCCATCGATCCCGCGTGTCGGGAGGCCGAGGGGGCGCTCCCCCCCTTGGCGCTGTGCGCCAATTCACCCCCGAGGTATTTCGAAACCAGAGAAGACAGACGTCCTGCGCCCCTGGCTTCTCTTCGTCAAAAATACTCCCGCCGGAGGCAGGCCGGACGGGCGCGCAGCCGTAGCGCCGCCTCCGTAGCAGCGCCGCGTCAGCGCGCGACGAGGATGATCGCGGCGTAGTGGCTGGCGGCGGCGGCGAGCACATGGCCGTGCCAGATCGCGCGCGCATAGGGGATGCGGTTGGAATGGTGGAAGATCGTGCCGACCGTGTAAACCAGCCCTCCGGCGACCAGCAGCATCAGGGCCTCGGGCGACAACGCCTTGAGGAAAGGCCAGGCGGCGATGCCGCCGAGCCAGCCCTGGGCGAGGTAGAGCGCAAAACCGAGCCGGGCCCAGCGGTGGATCGAGCGCAGTTTCAGCGTGATGCCGACGGCCGAGATCGTCCAGGACGCCGCGGTCAGCGCCAGCCCCTCGGTGCCGCCGATGCCAAGCAGGGCCATCGGCGTGTAGGTGCCCGAGATCAGCAGGTAGATCGCCGCGTGATCGAAGCGGCGCAGCACCGCCCGTGTGGGCGCGTGCAGGGTCAGGTTGTAAGCCGCCGAGAAGCCGAAGCTGCCGATCAGCCCGAGCGCGTAGGGCACCAGCGGCCACATCGCCCCGGGGGCGCCTTCAAGGGTGGCCCAGACGAACAGCGCCGAGACCGCCGCGACCGCGAAACACACGCCCAGCACCAGCACGACACCATCTGCGATCTGTTCGGCCAACGTGTGGGGGAGGGTGTATCGGGTCATGCGTATCGTCTCGGACTTGTCTCCGGCTTTCCTGTTGGAGCGGCCGCGACGGCGGTCTCGGAGCAGGCTGCCGAAACCCGTTGGCCGACGGTGAAAGGCGCATAAAGCGAGGGAAGAACAAGATGATACGGAAATGTGGCTAAAATGTGGCAGCGCTCTGTCGCCGCGTGGGCGCGCGGCGAGGGCACGGACCCGGCCCCCCGGGCGAGGCTTGGTGCGCCCGGGCGGAAGAAGGCCCGTTTGCGGGCCTCGCGGTGGGTGTCAGGCGAGCCGCGCAAGCGGGGTCACCGTGGCCCGGCTGCCTTCGGCGATGCGCTCGAGCGCCCTTCGGAACGCCTGCGTATGCGGCGCCTGCATATGGGCGTCGTAGGCCTCGGGGGTCTCATATTCGGCCATGAGCAACACACTGCCGCCTTTCTCGGTGAGAGCCTCGAAGCGGATGTTTCCGGGCTCCACGCGGGCGGCCTCGGCCAGTCGGGTGGCGAGGGTCTTGAGTCGGGTATCCTGTCCGGGCCGGGGAATGGCGCGGACCATGACGGAACAAGTCATCTGTCTCTCCGTGAATCTGCTGTTGAAAACGCTTTGCGCCGCGCTGCGGCGTGTGTCGCTAACATAGGCGTGATCTCGCGGATTGCACGGTCGGGGCGCATCAAGAAGACGTGTCGGGACGCCCCCGAAGGGGCGTCCCACCTGCGTTTCGCGATCAGGCCGCGGCCTCCTGCGGTGCGCCGAAGCGCTCGTAGAAGCCCTCGCCGTCCTCGCCCATGTCGCGCAGCAGCGCCGGGCACGCGAAGCGGTCGCCATAGGCCTCTGCCAGCTGGTCGCAGCGCTCGGCGGCATAGGGCGTCCCGAGGATGTCGAGCCAGGAGAACGGCCCGCCGGACCACGGCACGAAGCCCCAGCCGAGGATGGCGCCCACGTCGCCTTCGCGGATGTCCTCGAGCACGCCTTCCTCGAGCGCGCGCACCGCCTCGAGCACCTGCACGAAGAGCAGGCGGTGCTGCACCTCGGTGAGCGAGGGCTGCGCGTCCGCGACCGGATACTTCGCGGCGAGCCCGTCCCAGAGCAGCTGGCGCTTGCCCTTGTCGTCGTAGTCGTAGAAGCCGGCCTTCGCCTTGCGTCCCAGGCGACCCTCGTCGGCCATCCAGAACACCACCTCGTCGACCGCGCCGTCGGGATAGGCGTCGCCCATCGCGGCCTTCGTCGCCTTGGCGATCTTCACGCCGAGATCGATCGAGGTCTCGTCGACCAGCTGCAGCGGCCCCAGCGGCATGCCCACGAGCTTGGCGGCGTTCTCGATCAGCGCCGGCTCGACGCCCTCGGCCACCATGCGGATGCCTTCGTTGATATAGGGGATGATGCAGCGGTTGGCGTAGAAGAAGCGCGCGTCGTTGACCACGATCGGGGTCTTGCGGATCTGGCGCACGAAATCGAGCGCCTTGGCCACCGCGCGGGTGCCCGTCGCCTTGCCCTTGATGATCTCCACCAGCATCATCTTCTCGACCGGCGAGAAGAAGTGGATGCCGATGAACTGCTCGGGATTGCTCGCGGCCTTCGCCAGCTCGGTGATCGGCAGGGTCGAGGTGTTGGTGGCGAAGATGCAGTTCTCGCCCACGTGCTCGAGCACCTTTTGCGTCACCTCGGCCTTGACCTTCGGGTCCTCGAACACCGCCTCGACGATCAGGTCGCAGCCCGCAAGCTGGGCGTAATCGTCGGTCGCGATGATGAGGGAGAGCGCGGCGTCCTTCTTCTCCGGCGTGGCCTTTTTCCGGGCGATGCCCTTGTCCATGTAGGAGGCGGTGTAGGCTTTACCCTTCTCAGCCGCCTCGAGCGACTGGTCGAGCAGCACCACCTCGATCCCGGCCATGGCCGAGACCAGCGTGATGCCGGCGCCCATCATGCCCGCGCCGAGCACACCGACCTTCTTCACTTTCTGGTCCGGCACGTCGGGGCGGTTGGCGCCTTTCTCGAGTGCCTCCTTGTTGATGAAGAGCGAGCGGATCATCGCGCTCGACGACGGGTTCAGCAGCACGTTGGTGAACCAGCGCGCCTCGATCTTGAGCGCCGTGTCGAAGGGCACAAGCGCCCCCTCGTAGACCGCCGAGAGCATCGCCTTGGCCGCCGGGTAGACGCCCTTGGTCTTGCCGTTCACCATGGCCGAGGCGCCGACGAAGGTCATGAATCCCGCCGGGTGATAGGGCGCACCGCCGGGCATCTTGTAGCCCTTGGCATCCCACGGCTTGACGATGTCGGCGGGGCTGGCCGCCAGCACCCAGGCCTTGGCGTCGGCCAGCGGATCCTCGGAGACCTCGTCGATCAGCCCGGCGCTCTTGGCCTTCTTCGGGTCCGAGAGCTTGCCCTCGAGCAGGAAGGGCGAGGCCGCCATGGCGCCGAGCTTGCGCGACAGCCGCGTGGTGCCGCCGGCCCCGGGGAAGATGCCGACCATGATCTCGGGCAGGCCGATCTTGGCCTTGGGGTTGTCGGCGGCAAAGATGCGGTGGCAGGCCAGCGGGATCTCGAAGCCGATGCCGAGCGCGGTGCCGGGCAGGACGCAGGCGATCGGCTTGCCGCCCTTGTTCTTGTCATCCATGCCGGCGCGCTCGATCTTCCGCAGGATGGTGTGGATCTGCATGATGCCGTCGAAGATGCTCGAAGCGGGATCGTCGCCGCCGTCCTCGCGCATCTTGGCGATCACGTTGAGATCCATGCCGCCGGCAAAGCTGCCGTCCTTGCCGGAGGTCAGCACGATGCCTTTCACGGCCTCGTCGGCGAGGGCCTCGTCGATGAGCGTGTCGAGCTGCTGGAAGCCCTCGATGCTCATCACGTTCATGCTCTTGCCCGGGGTGTCCCAGGTGATGGTGGCGACGCCCTCGGCGTCGGTCTGCAGGGTGAAATCCTGGCTCATGATCTGGTGTCCTCCCGTCACACGCGTTCGATGATGGTGGCCGCGCCCATGCCCGAGGCGACGCAGAGCGTGGCGAGACCGGTGCTCTTGCCGCTGCGCTCGAGCTCGTCGAGCAGGGTGCCGATGATAATCGCGCCGGTGGCGCCGAGCGGGTGGCCCATAGCGATGGCGCCGCCGTTCACGTTGACGCGGTCATGGTCCACGTCGAAGGCCTGCATGAAGCGCAGCACCACGCTGGCGAAGGCCTCGTTGACCTCGAAGAGGTCGATGTCCGAGATCGCCATGCCGCTGTCGGCGAGGATCTTCTCGGTCACCGGCACCGGGCCGGTGAGCATGATGGTGGGATCTGTGCCGATCTTGGCGGTGGCGCGGATGCGGGCGCGCGGCTTGAGTCCGTGCGCCTCGCCGAACGCCTTGGAGCCGATCAGAACCGCGGCGGAGCCGTCGACGATGCCGCTCGAGTTGCCGGCATGGTGCACGTGCTCGATCTTTTCGAGATGCGGATATTTCATCAGCGCAAGCTGGTCGAAGCCCGGCATCACCTCGCCCATCTCCTTGAACGAGGGCTTGAGCCCGCCCAGCGACTGCATGTCGGTGCCCGGGCGCATGTACTCGTCACGGTCCAGCATGGCGACGCCGTTCTGGTCGCGCACGGTGATCACCGAGCGCGAGAAGCGGTCGTCGCCCCAGGCCTCGGCGGCGCGGCGCTGGCTTTCGACGGCAAAGGCGTCGGCATCGTCGCGTGAGAAACCGTACTCGGTGGCGATGATATCGGCCGAGATACCCTGCGGCACGAAATAGGTCTTCATGGCGAGGCTCGGGTCGACCGCGATGGCGGCACCGTCGCTGCCCATGGCAACGCGGCCCATCATCTCGACCCCGCCTGCGATGTAGCCCTCGCCGGCGCCGCCGCGCACCTGGTTGGCGGCGAGGTTCACCGCCTCCATGCCGGAGGCGCAGAAGCGGTTGATCGACAGGCCCGGGATGCGCTCGTCAAGATCCGAGGCCAGCACCGCCGAGCGCGCCAGGCAGCCGCCCTGTTCGGCCACCTGCGTGGCATTGCCCCAGATCACGTCCTCGACGGCGTGACCCTCGAGCCCGTTGCGCTCCTTCAGCGCGTTCAGCGTCAGCGCCGACAGCCGCAGCGAGGTGACCTCGTGCAGGGCGCCGTCCTTGCGGCCCTTGCCGCGCGGGGTGCGCACGGCGTCGTAAATATAGGCGTCAGTCATTCTGCTCCTCCTCTCAGGCCCGGTCCGCTGGGGAGCCGGGCATCAGGTCGTATGGGTGTTTCCAGCCGTCGAGCGCCTCGATGTTCGACAGCCAGCGATCGATCTCCGGCCAGTCGCCGCGGGCGAAGCCGAAGGGTTCGGGGTAAAACAGGTAGCCGCAGCAGGAGAAATCGGCATGGGTCGGGCCGTCTCCCACGATCCAGTCGCGCCCCGCGAGATGGGCGTCGAGAACCTGGTAGGCGGCCTTCAGGCGGCCCTGGGTGAAGGCGATGACCTCGGCCGGGCGCTTTTCCTCGGGCAGGAAGTTCATCAGGAAACGCGTCATGCCGGCCTGGCTCGAGAGCTTGTGGTTGTCCCAGAACACCCAGCGCATCACCTCGCGCGCCTCCTCGAGGGTCGCGCCGCCGAAGCGACCGGTCTTCTCGGTGATGTACATCTGGATCACGCCGGACTGGGTCAGCCTGACGTCGTCATCCACGAGTACGGGGGCTTCGCCCATCTCGTTGACCTGCGCGCGATACTCGGGGCTGCGGGTCTCGCCGTTGAAGAAGTCGACCTTCACCGGCGCCCAGTCGAGCCCGGAGAGCGCGAGGGGCAGGGCGGCCTTGTAGGCATTGCCGGACTCACCGAAGCAATAGAGTTTGATGGTCATTCAGTCGTCCTTTCGGCTGCGCCTTTGGGTCGGGCAGGAGCGGGGGTTTCGCACCCCCGCACCCCCGCGGAGTATTTTCGACGAAGAGAAGGGGCTGCCGCCGAGAGCGGGTAACCGGGTATTAACCTCGAATGCGGTAGGCTCCTCGCGCGGTACAGGCTGGAGAGCCGATGACCGCACGTGGAGAAGCGCCGCCGTCCCGCCGCAGCACTGGCCGGATGGCGGCGTGGACCGAGAGCTGCCCACCATGCCGCCGCAAGGGTTCCCCGCCGCGCGGCGTCGGGCCCGATGCGCGGTCCCCCTGCTTCTTTACGTCCCAAATACTCCACGGGGGTCCGGGGGTGTGAAACCCCCGGTCCTTCGCGCGGGATCGGCGCAGAGGATGGATCCGTGGCCGGATCAGTGGCGATCATGCTGCGCATTGGCCCTCCCTGCCGCCGCGGCTCTTGTGAGATCTGTCGTGTCTAGCGCTTGCGCGCTTCCAGCTCGGCATTGAACAGCCGCAGCCGGTGCGACAGCGTTTCGCTGTCGGTGACGCTATCGAAATGCTCGAAGAGGAAGGACAGCGCCTCGCCCTCGTCGAGCCCGGCCTCCCCGGCAAAGCGCCGCAGGCCGCGATAGCCGTCCTCGGTCATGGCGACCGACAGGCGGCGGGTGAGGCGGAAGCGTTTCGGCAAGGTCTCTCTCCTTCGGTCAGGGCGGATGGGCGGGGCCCGAGACCCCGCCGCCACCCTCGCGTCAGAAGCTTTCGACGTCCAGCGCCATCACCGGCTCGGCGCCGCTCTCGATCCGCGCCAGGTGGGTGCGGGTCGCGGGCAGCTGGCGCGCCATGTAGTAGCGCCCGGTGGCCATCTTGGCGTTGAGGAAGGCGCGGTCGGCGCCGTCCCCGGCCAGGGCAGCCTTCGCCGCCACCGCCATGCGCGCCCACATCAGGCCCAGGCAGACATGGCCGAAGAGGTGCATGAAGTCATACGACCCAGACAGCGCCTCATTGGGGTTCTTCATGCCGTTCTGCATGAAGAACATGCCGGCCTGCTGCAGATCCTTCGACGCGGCCTTGAGCGGCTCGAGGAACTGCGCGTCGAACGCCTCGTCCTGTCCCTTGTGCTCGGCGATGAAGCGCTTGACCATGTCGAAGAAGGCCATGACGTGCTTGCCGCCATCCTGCGCCAGCTTGCGGCCCACCAGGTCCAGCGACTGGATGCCGTTGGTGCCTTCGTAGATCATCGTGATCCGCGCATCGCGGACGAACTGTTCGAGACCCCATTCCCGGGTGAAGCCCGAGCCGCCCAGCGTCTGCTGCGCCAGAACTGCAGTCTCGAACCCCTTGTCGGTGAGGAAGCCCTTGATCACCGGGGTCAGCAGCGAGATCAGCCCTTCGGCGTCCTTGTCGCCCGAGCGATGCGCCTGGTCGATCAGCGACGCGCCCCAGAAGACGAAGGCCCGCGCGCCCTCGGTCAGCGCCTTCTGGTCCATCAGGTTGCGGCGCACATCCGGGTGCACCATGATCGAATCCGCCGGCCCCTCGGGGTTCTTGGCGCCGGTCACGTCGCGGCCCTGGAGCCTGTCCTTGGCGAAGCCGAGCGCGTTCTGGTAGGCCACCGCGCCCTGCGCATAGCCTTGCAGGCCGACGCCCAGACGGGCTTCGTTCATCATGGTGAACATCGCCCGCATGCCCTTGTGCGCCTCGCCCACGAGGAAGCCGGTGGCGCCGTCGTAGTTCATCACGCAGGTGGCGTTGCCGTGAATGCCCATCTTGTGCTCGAGCCCGCCGCAGCTCACGGCGTTGCGGTCGCCCAGCGAGCCATCCGCGTTGACCATGAATTTCGGCACGATGAACAGCGAGATGCCCTTCACCCCCTCGGGGCCCCCGGGGATCTTGGCCAGCACCAGATGGATGATGTTGTCGACCATGTCGTGCTCACCGGCCGAGATCCAGATCTTGGAGCCGGTGATTTTGTAGGTCCCGTCTTCCTGCGGCTCGGCCTTGGTCTTGATCAGGCCGAGATCGGTACCGCAATGGGGCTCGGTGAGGTTCATCGTCCCGCCCCACTCGCAGCTCACCATCTTGGGCAGGTAGGTGGCCTTCTGCTCCTCGGAGCCATGCGCATGGATGGCGTTGTAGGCGCCATGGGTCAGACCCTGGTACATGTTGAAGGCCATGTTGGCGGAGGAGAACATCTCGCCCACCGCGGTGGAGACGAGATAGGGCAGGCCCTGGCCGCCATAGTCCGGATCGCAATCCAGCGCCGGCCAGCCGCCTTCGCGCATCTGGTTGAAGGCGTCGTGAAAGCCCTCGGGGGTGCGCACCACGCCGTTTTCCAGCGTGCAACCCTGCGCGTCGCCCACCGGGTTCAGGGGCGCGAGCACGTTCTCGGCGAGTTTCGCCGCCTCGTCGAGGATCGCCGCGGTGGTGTCGCGGTCGAGCTCGTCATAGCCCGGAATGCCGGTGCTGCTGACGTCGAGGACGTCGTGCAGCACGAACTGCATGTCCTTCACGGGGGCGGTGTAGCTCGGCATATGTCTCCTCCTTCATGCCTCCGGCTGACAGGTCAGCCGGCCTTTTTCTGCTGCAGCTGCTGGAGCATCCTCTCGCCCCATGCCAGCTGGTCCTTCAGGTCGCTGATCGCGGCATCGAGCTCGTCGCGCTGCTTGTGCAGGTCGTCGAGCCGCTGCTGGGCGATCTCGTAGGTGCGGGCGATCTGCGTGTGCTGCTGGTCGCCCATGTCGTACAGGTCGAGCAGCTGCCGGATCTCCTCGAGGCTGAAGCCGAAGCGCTTGCCGCGCAGGATCAGCTTGAGCCGGGCGCGGTCGCGCCGGGTGAAGAGCCGTTTCTGACCTTCCCGCACCGGGAAGAGCAGCTCCTTCTGCTCGTAGAAACGCAGGGTCCGGGGGGTGACGTCGAACATGTCGCACATTTCCCGGATCGTCATCATCTGCTCGTCGCTCATTGGTTTTGCTCCCCTCACGTAGCGTTAAGATGCCGGGTGAGGTGCGCCTTCGAGCCGAGTCTTACAATGGCTAATTTGGTTGACGTAACCGAGACGCCACGTCACTTTCAAGTTGACGTAACTTCCTTTCGCGTCACCCGCATTTCGGGGACATTTCGTTACGTAAAGCAGGCGCTCCGCGAAACCGAATTCGGGGCGTGCTCAGGCGGCGCGCCGGGGATTTGCCAAAGCGCTTGCGGCCGTTCCTCATCGGAGCGGAAAAAGCAGCCACGCAGAGCAGACCGTGACGAGATTCGGCCGGAGGGGCTCAGCCCTCCAGCGATTTCGCGGTGTCGTCCCGAAGCGCTTTGAGCTCGGCCATGGCCTCGTCGAGCTGGCGCTTCTGCTCGGCCAGCTCCAGCATCTGCCGGTCGGCCATCTCGAGCCAGGCCTGCATCTGCGCCTGGCTGCCCTGCTGCTCGCGCATCTCCAGCCATTGCCGGATGTCCTCGAGCTGGAAGCCGAAGCGGCGGCCGCGCAGGATAAGAACCATGCGCGCCACCTCGCGGGGGCCGTAATAGCGCGAGCGGCCCTCCCGGTCGGGGGAGAGCAGTTCGATATACTCGTAGTATCGCAGGGTGCGCGGCGTCACTTCGAAGCGCTCGCACATCTCCTTGAAGCTGAGACGGGTCTCGCTCATCTGCTCCTCCTTGATCGTGAGGCTGAACCTAGTGCGCCGGACGCTGCGGCGCAACACGATCGGCAGAGCCTTGCGAAGCCCCTGTCGCGCCCGCATAAAGGCGCCGACAGTCACGGAGGCGTCGGATGCAAGTCGACAAGACCGAGCTCGCGCGCGAGTTCATCAACCTGGTGCCGCAGGCGCGGGCGCTGCAGCTCGAGATCACCGAGATCCACGACGGCATCGCGGTCATCCGCATGCCCTACGATCCGGCGTTGGTGGGCGATCCCGACACCGGGGTGATCCACGGCGGCGCGGTCTCGACGCTGATGGACACCTGCGGCGGCGCGGCCACCATGTCGCATCCGAGCAATCCCGGCGGTACCGCCACGATCAGCCTGCGCATCGACTACCTGCGCGCCGCGACCCCCGGCCAGGCCATCGTGGCGCGGGCCGAGTGCCACCACGTGACGCGCTCGGTGGCCTTCGTGCGCGCCACCGCCCATGACGATGACCCCGACAACCCGGTGGCGACCGCCACCGGCACCTTCACCGTGGAGGGCGCGACATGAACCGCCGTCCCCCCGAACCGGTGCAGGTGGTCAAGCAACGCCGCGACGCGGCGCTCACGGCGCTGGCCGGCCGGGTGCCCTATATCCGCTTCCTGAACATTTCCTTCGACCGCCGCGGCGACGAGCTCACCGGTGTGCTGAACTACGACGACAAGCTGATCGGCAACCCGCAGCTCCCGGCGCTGCACGGCGGCGTCACCGCAGCCTTCCTCGAGGTCACCGCCATCATCACCCTGAGCTGGGGCCTGCTCTGGGAGGACGTCGAGAGCGGCGCGCTCACCCTCGACGCGCTCGAGGCCGGAGAGCTGCCGCGCCTGCCCAAGACCATCGACTTCACCGTCGACTACCTGCGTTCGGGTCTGCCGCGCGACGCCTATGCCCGCGCCCATGTCACCCGCTCGGGCCGTCGCTATGCCAGCGTCCGCGCCGAGGCCTGGCAGGACAACCACGACCGCCCCATCGCCCAGGCCCACGCGCATTTCCTGATGCCCCGCAAGGAGGGCTGACCCCACCGCCCGCAGCCCGCGTCCCCGGCTTCTTTACGTCAAAAATACTCCGGGGGAGTCCGCGCTTGCGCGGACGGGGGCAGCGCCCCCTCCGGCCTTCCCACACCGAGCCGAGCCATGTCCGATACATCCGCCACGCCGATCACCCATTCCCGCGTTCTCAGGATCGCCATTCCGATCCTGCTGTCGAACGTGACGATCCCGATCCTCGGCGCCGTCGATACCGGCGTGGTGGGCCAGATCCCGCAGCCCGAGCCCATCGCCGCGGTCGGCGTCGGCGCCATCGTGCTTTCGGCGATCTACTGGGTGTTCGGCTTTCTCCGCATGGGCACCGTGGGGCTTGCGGCGCAGGCTGCCGGGGCCGGTGACCGGGCCGAGGTTGCCGCGCTCCTGACCCGGGCGCTGCTCATCGGCATCGGCGCAGGCGTGCTGCTGATCGCGGTGCAATGGGGCATCTTCGCCGCCGCCTTCGCGGTCTCGCCGGCCTCTCCCGAGGTCGAGGCGATGGCACGAAGCTACATGCAGATCCGCATCTGGTCGGCGCCGGCGGCCATCGCGATCTACGGCATCACCGGCTGGCTGATCGCGCAGGAGCGCACGCGCGGGGTGTTTGTCCTTCAGCTTTGGATGAACGCCATCAATGTCGGTCTCGATCTGCTCTTCGTGCTGGGCTTCGGCTGGGGCGTCGAGGGGGTGGCCATTGCCACCTTCATCGCCGAGTGGTCCGGTCTCGCCATGGGGCTGTGGCTGTGCCGCGCCACGCTGGGCCTGCCCTCGGCGCGCGACTGGTCCCGGGTCTTCGACAAGCTGCGCCTCAAGCGCATGGCGGTGGTCAACACCGATATCCTGATCCGCTCGCTGCTGCTCGAGGCGATCTTCGTTTCCTTCCTGCTGGTCGGCGGCAAGTTCGGCGATGTCACGCTCGCCGCCAACCAGGTGCTGCTGCAGTTCCTGATGATCACCGGCCACGCGCTTGACGGCTTTGCCTTTGCCGCCGAGGCGCTGGTGGGCCGGGCCTTCGGGGCCGGGCAGGTGCATCTCCTGCGGCGCGGGGCGGTCCTGACCAGCGCCTGGGCGACCGCGTCCGCCGCGCTCATGGCGCTGTGTTTCTGGCTCGCCGGCCCGGTGATCATCGACATCATGGCCACCGATCCCGGGGTCCGCGCCGAGGCGCGCAGCTACCTGCCTTGGATGGTGCTGGCACCGCTGACGCAGCTCGGGCTCACCATGTTCGACGGCATTTTCATCGGTGCCACCCGGTCGCGCGACATGCGCAACATGATGATCGTCTCGGCGGCGCTCTATTGCGTGGCGCTGGCAGTGTTCCTCGGGCCGCTGGAAAATCATGGGCTGTGGCTGGCGATGCAGATCTCTTTCGTGGCGCGCGGGCTCACCCTGGCGCTGCGCTACCCGGCGCTCGAACGTGCCGCCTATGCGGCGGCTGGACCTCTGCCTCGCGCCGCCTAGCTTGAGCCGGGATGACAGCAAGGAGACGGCAATGACACGCATTCTGGGATTGTCGGGCAGCCTGCGTCGCAAGAGCTTCAACACCGGGCTGCTGCACGCCGCCGCGGCACACGCGCCGGACGGAGTTGAAATCGACGCCCGCACCATTCACGGCGTGCCGCTCTACGATGCTGATCTCGAGGCCGAGGGCACGCCGCAGCCCGTGCTCGACCTGCGCGCCGCACTTGCAGAGGCCGACGGGCTGCTGATGTTCACGCCGGAGTACAACAACAGCGTTCCCGGCGTGTTCAAGAACGCCATCGACTGGATGAGCTCGGGCGACGGCGCGGCGCTCTTCAAGGGCAAGCCGGTGGCGCTGATCGGGGCCTCTCCCGGAGGTTTCGGAACCATCCTGTCGCAGAACGCCTGGCTGCCGGTGCTGCGCACCCTCGGCACCCGGCCATGGTTCGAAGGGCGGTTGCTTGTTTCGAAAGCCGCGGGGCTGTTCGATGACGAGGGCCGGCTCTCCGACGCCGCCACACGGGACCGGCTGGTGACCTTCGTCCGTGGATTCGCGGAGCAGATCGCGAAGGGCTAGGGGCCCGCGCCGCCCCTCACGCGACGAAAATGGGTAAAACTTGAATTTCATCACGTTTCGTCAGGTCGACGCGGATCGACGCGGGCCGCGCTCTGGTTGAGTGCGTGCCGGCGGATTATTGCTCATGCGGCGGCTGCAAGCGCCGTCATCTGCAAAATTTGTGCGAAAGCCGCGAAATTGGATCGTGGGACTTGCGCCAAGGCAGCGCTCGTCACAAAAATGATGTGTGAAATTATGATTTCAGAACGGTTATTCTTATGTTTCTTGCCCGCGTTCGAGCGCAACTTCCCGATTTGCATCGTGCCGAGTACAAGCTCGGCTGCTTCCTTCTAGAGTTTCCAGGCGACCTTGCCTCCTATGACGCGCAGGAGTTGGCGCGGCTTTGCGGCGTGTCCAAGGCGACGGTGTCGCGCTTCGTGCGGCGGCTGGGGTTCGAGAATTACGACGCTGCGCGGCGCGCCGCCCGAGACGAGCGCCAGCAATGCAACGGACAGATCAGCGTACGGCCACGCCTGCGAACGGGCACGACCGAGATCTCGGAAACCGTGCGAGATGAGATCGACAACCTGATCTGGACCTACCAGCAGGTCGATACCGACGATCTCGAGAGCCTTGCGGATGCGGTGGTGTCGTCGCGCCGCGTCTGGCTGGTGGGTTTCCGGCTGTGCCGGGTGTTCGCGGATTACCTGCAGACCCAACTGGTACAGGTGGCGCCGACATGCGCCAGCATTCCGCAGCCCGGTGTCAGTCTTGGCGAATACGTCACCGAGATTGCTCCCGATGATCTGGTGATCTGCATGGCGCTCGGGCGCCGAGAGGGCCGTACAGAGGCGCTGCTCGACGAGCTGCGCCGCAGCGGTGTGCCGATCGCGCTGATCGGCGACGAGGAGGCCGGGCTCGCCGCCGGGGTGCGCTGGCAGTTCCGCTGCCGGACCGAGACCTCCGAGGCACAGGAAAGCCACGCGGCGGTGTTGTCGCTCTGCAGCCAGATCGGGGCGCGCGCGACCCAGCGCGCCGGTGCCATCGCGCGCTCGCGGCTGCGCCGGATCGACGAGGTCAACGCGCGGCTGGGCGAGGTCTGACCGGCGGCGCTCAGGCGGTCGCGTCGAGCGGCAGGACGCGCAGCGACCGCCCACCGAGATCGCGGAAGGCGCGCTGCCGGCAGGTGAGCACGAGGATCTGCAGGTCCGCCGCCTGACGATGCAGCGCGTTGAACATGCGCTCGATGCGGTCGTCGTCGGTGAACACCAGCGCATCGTCGAGGATCACCGGCGCCGCGCGGCCCGCCGCCTGCAGCATCCGCGCGAAGGCCAGCCGCACCAGCAGCGCCACCTGTTCCTGTGTGCCGCCCGAAAGGATATCCAGCGGCTCGGCCTGGCCGTGACGAACGAGGCCGTCGGGCAGCAGAGAATCCTCGGCCCAGGTGAGCTCGGCATCCTGCCACAGAAGGTTGAGGAGCGGGCGCAACTCCTTGGCGACAGGTTCAAAATAGCGCTCCCTGGCTTCGGTCCGCGCTGCGGTAAGCGCCTGCTCGAGCCGCGTGAGCGCTGCGACCTCGTGGCTGATGCGCGCGAGGTCGGCCTCGGCCCCGGCCAGCATCTCCTCGGTCTCTGCGAGACGCTCCTCGACCGCGTCCCCGGCGGCGCGGGCGATCCGCTCCTCGAGGCGGGCGAGCTCGGGGCGCAGGGTCTCGATCTCCTGTCGGGCCTGATCCTCGACCGATTGCGCCCGGGCCAGCGCCGCCTCGGCGCCGGCGAGATCGGGCGCGCTCTGAAGCTTCTCCGCATGGGCTGCCTCGGCGAGGTGCAGCTGCTGCCGCGCGGTCTCGGCCTGCGCCGCGAGCGCCGCCTCGTCGCTCTCCGCGCCCTCGAGCGCGGCGCGGGCGCGGGCGAGCCGGTCCGTGACCTGCGCGAGCAGCGTCTCGGTGCGGGTCTTCTCGGACAGCGCCTGCGACAGCCGTTCGGCGGCGCTGGCGAGGCTCGCGCGCGCGCGCTTCTCGGCCTCGCGCGCGGCCTCATGGGCGGCAATGGCAATGGCGAGATCCGGGGCGTCCTCGGCCTCTTCGGCCTTGGGCAGGGCAGCGAGCTGCTGTCGCAGCGCGTCGAGCCCCTCCGGCGCGAGCGAGGCCAAAACCGCGCGCGCCTCGCCATGGGTCTGCTCGGCGCGGCTGCGGGCGGCGGCCATGCTGCGGGCGTCGTCGAGGCGCTCGGCGCCGATCTCGGCGAGGGCTGCGCGCAGGGCGGCGCGGGCCGCCTCGACCGGGTCGCTGCCGCCAATCTCGGGCGGGCGGATCTCGAGCCTGCCGATGCCGTCGATCTCGAGCTGCGCGGCGCGTGTCAGGGGCAGGGCGCCGCCTTCTTCGAGCGCGCGGCCTTCGAGCCGGACCTGCGCGGTGGCGCCCTCGGCATAGCGCATCAGAACTTGGGTGGCGCGGGCATCGCGGGCGGCCTCGGTGGCGGTGAGATCGGCGGCGCGAGCCTCGATGCGCTGCAGGGCCTTGGCATCAGGGCCCTGTATCGCCGCCTTCGCGCGCTCCATCTCGGTGCGGGCGCGGTCGGCCTCGGCAAGGCGGGTCTCGAGATCCCGCCGCCGGTTGGCGCTGTCGCGCGCCGCTTGCGCGCGCTCGGCGCGGCGACGATCGGTCTCGGACCGGTCCAGCGCCTCTGCGGCGCCTTGCAAGGTGGTCTGGGCCTGCGCATGGACCTCGGAGGCCCCGGCATGGGTGGCGCGCGCCTGCGCCGCGGCAGCCTCGGTCTCGGCGCCGAGGGTCTTGGCCTCGGTCAGTTCGGCCAGCGCCTTGCGCAGCCCGTCGAGCCGCGCCTGCGCGTTCGAGGCGGTGAGCCGGGCCATGTCGGTCTTGCGGGCCAGCGCCTCGGCTTCCTCGGCGTGGCGGGTGGCGGCCTGATGTGCGGCGCGGGCGGCCTCGAGCCGGCTGCGGCGGCTCTCGATTGCGTCGGTGGCGGTGAGCTCGGCCAGCGTGCGGCGGGCGCGGTTGCGCGCCGCCAGCGCGCCGTGCAGGTCCTGTGTCAGCCCCGACAGCCTGTCGCGTTCCAACGTCAGTGCTTCGACCCGGTCCTGCGCCGCCTTCCACGGCCCGCCGGTGCGCGGTCGGCCGGTGCCGGTGGCGTAAAGCCCCAGCTCCTCGCGGCAGCGCCGCAGCGCCGCGTCCATGCGCCGCCCGCCGGTCATCGCCTCGACCTCCTCGCTGACCGAAGAAAGCAGGTCGCGCCGCGCCTCGAGCGCCGCGTCCTTCTCCTTTTTCGAACCATCGGTCAGCGCGGTGAGGCCCTGCCGCACCCAGATCAGCCCCGACGGCCCGCCGGCGTCCTGACCGAGGGCGCGGGCGATCCAGGCCTCGGCGGCGTCGGCCTGCGCGATCAGGCGGCCGTCCTGATGCACCGTGGCGGAGGACTTCTGAAGCCAGCGCTTGGCGACGGTGAAGGTGCCCTCGGGGATCTCCAGATCGACGCGGATCTCGGGGGCGCCGCCGGCATGGGGGCGGAGCGCCTTGGTCTCCTTGTCGGCGCTGCCGTGGGGCTTGAAGAACAGCGCCTGCAGCGCGTCGAACAGCGTCGACTTGCCGGCCTCGTTGGGTTCGCTCAGCACGTTCAGACCGTCGCCGATGCCGTCGATGCGGACCGGCGAGGTGAACTGACGGACGTTGTGCAGCTCGATGGCGCGCAGCTTCATTCCGCACCCTCCCGCACATAGGCATAGAGCCGGGCCAGCGCATCGGCGGCGGCGGCGCGCTCCTCCGGGGCGAGTGTGTCGGCTTCGGCATCGGCCATCAGCGCCTCGGCGGCAATGCGCAGGGCGCCGCCGCCATGGTCAATCTGGTCGAGATCGGCGGCGTCGTACTGGGTGCCGAGCGCCTCGGCGCGCAGCTCGAAATGGGCGAATTCCGGTCCCAGACGGGCGATCGCCTCGTCAAGCTGCGCCCGGTCCGCGAGCCCGGCCCAGCCCGAAGCGTTGACGCGCACCAGCACGTCGCGCCGCCCCGAAGGCGGCAGCGCGGCGGCGAGGGCGGCGGCGGCGTCCTGACGGGGGTGCAGCTGCAGCGGGATCTCGGTCCAGAGGAACTGGCCGGTCTCGACCTCCTCGACCTGCGGCGGCGCACCGGGGACGGTGAGGCTGACGCAGAGGCAGACGCCGCGGGCGCCGTGCTTGAAGCGGTCCTGTTCGGGGCTGCCGGGATAGTGCACGCGCGGCGAGACCGCCATGCGGCCGTGCCAGTCACCGAGGGCCAAGTAGTCGAGCCGCGCGCTGCGGTCGCGGTCGGGCGCGATGACCTCGCCGCTCTCGGTGAAATCGGTGACGCCGCCATGGGCGAGCCCGATGCGCAGGTGGCCCTCGGGGCTGTCCATGCCCACCATCGCCTCGGTGGGATCGCTGCCGCCGGCCCGGTAAGCGACGGGACAGGGCAGGAGGGTGGCATGGTCGTCGAGGGCTGTGGGCGCGGCTTCGGTCACTGCTTTGACATTTGCGGGCGCTGTCTCGCGGATGCTGTCCCAGAGCGGCTCGGCGTCGCGCAGGTTGTCGTGGTTGCCCGGCAGCAGCCACCAGGTCACGCCCTCGGCCTCGCCCATGGCGGCAAGCGCCTGGCGCACCACCGCCGGAGAGGGCGTGGCGGTGTCGAACGTGTCGCCGGCGAGCAGGATATGCGCCGCGCCCTTGTCTTTGGCGACCTGCGCGAGGCGGGCAATGGCGCCGTGGCGGGCCTCCATCAGCCGGCCGCGGATGTTGCCATCGGCAGGCTGGGGGATGTTGGCGAACTTCCGGCCGATATGCAGGTCGGAGGCGTGCAGAAAGCGCAGGGTCATCGAGGCTCCCGGGGTCTTCGGATCGTTGGCGCCGCGTGGAAAAAGGGGGCGTTGCGGAGGCGGCGCGCTCTTGCCGAGACTGAAACGGGAACATCACCCGGTTGCAAGGGCTTTCCCGCCTGTCGCTCTCTTCTCTCCGCCGCGACGCGATGCGCGGTCCCGCTCAGGCGCTGTGCCAGCTCCCCAAGCAGCAGCTTGCCGATGGCGACGACCATGGTGTGAGACCTGCCAGCTGACCGCTCCGAAGTGCGCCAGAAGCAAAAGCCTTTTGACCAAAGGATGGAGCTGGAATTGAGCCGTCGGTGCGAGGCAGGGCTTCGGGTTCTCTTGCGTCGGCGGACCCGGTCAGGCGTGGTTGGGCTCGGGAGAGGGCATTCTCTTCGCTAACATCTTCGGATAGGCATATGTCAAGCCGCTGACATGTCCGGGACTTTCGGCGTTCTCGGATTGGCGCGGTCATGGCAATCTCAGGACGTTGATTGTCGAAATATGAAGGACTTTTTTCCCTTCGCTTTATTGCAGGTAGGTTTTCCTCGGTGGTGCTGCAGATTGTTCCCGCTTCGGGCTGCAGTGCCGCCATCATCCATCCCGACGTCCGGGGCTGGCGTCCGAACCATATCGGGCACCTGTCATCCGGACAGCCTTCTTTCCTCGCGAGGGGAGGTGCGTGATCTATCGGCTCGCAAGTGCGTCCGGTGCAGGTGTGTGGGTGTGTGGGTGTGTGCTGGGCCGTCGTGGCCCGTTGGTTCGGGCGCAGGTCTTCGGGACTGCGTCCGGGCCGGTCCTGCTTCTTGAGCTAGTCCGGCGCCTTACGTCGATCTTTCAGAGAAAATCCTTGTGTCGTCCCGCCGCCGCACTTGACGGTTGTGCCGTGTGCCGTCACGCTCGCCTCAAAGTATCTAAACATAATTTAATTTTGATCGTCCACCCGGACGAGCTCCGACACGGAGCGTTGAGGGAGAGGGAGACGGGCATGGCACCCCCGCCAGTCAGCAATGCCGCGCCGATGACGCGCCGCGGCTTTCTGAAAACCGCATCCGGGATCATCGGGCTGAGCGTGCTGGGACTGCCGGGTCGCGGGCAGGGCGCGGGTGCGGGTGTCTCCACACCGCTCGGCCCGGTGCCCGGGGTGGCCGCACAGCGCATTGAGGGGCTGGCCAAGGTCACCGGCCAGAAGATCTACGCCCGCGATTTTCGAGCCGGCGACATGGCGGGCTGGCCGGATCACCAGTGGCACGCGCTCTACCTGCGCGCCCGCACCACGCAGGAGGCCTTTCTCGGGCTGGACCTTGCGCCTCTGCCGCCAGAGGCCGCGCCGACGCGGGTGATCCTCGGCAGCGATCTCGACCCGAGGCTCTTCGACGCGCCGGTGCAGTTCGAGCGCGATCTGCATGTGGATGACCTCCTGTCGGCCAAGGCCGCAGAGCAGGAGAAGGCGGCCAAGGACGGCAGCTTCAACCTGCCGGATGGGCTGAGCTTCGACCTTCTGGTGATGCCGGGCACGACGCCGAACTTCCTCGGGCAGGCTGTGGCGCTTTTGCTTTTCGACAGCCTCGCAGCCTATCGAGCGGCGCGCCGCTTCCTCGCCGGGGATGACGGCATCGTACAGCACTACGGGCCCGGCGAAGGCCCTGACGGCACGCCGCTGCCGGAGCAGCCCTTCGATCCGCGCACGCTCTACGTCAAGGATCCGGGCTTCGATTATGCCGGCACTCACGCCGAGACCTATGCGCGCGAGGCGCCGGGCGTGCAGGCGCGCATCCGCAAGGCGCTGGACGAGGCGACCGGGCTGATCCGCCAGCCGATCCGCGCCGAGATGAGGGCGATGGACCCGATGTTCATGGAGCCCGAGGCTGGCCTTGCCTGGATCGACCCGGCACGCCGGGAGATGCAGCTGGTTCTCGGCACCCAGTCGCCCGATGGCGACCTGCGCAACATCGCCAGCATGTTCGGCAGCGCCGGCTCTCCGGTCCCGGAGCTGAGCCATGTGACGCTGCACAGCTGTTACCCGGGCGGGGGCTTTGGCGGGCGCGACAGTTCGCCGTTTTCGCTGATGCTGGCGCTGGCGGTGGCCTTTGCCGACGGCAACCCGGTCCGCCTCGCCTATGACCGGTTCGAGCAGTTCCGCGTCGGGCTCAAGCGCCACGCCACTACGGCAGAGGGCACGCTCTATGCCCATGACGACATGCGGCTCGAGGCGGTCCAGCTCTCGATGAGCTTCGATGGCGGCGGGCGGCGCAACCTGTCGCCCTACGTGGCCTCGCTGGGAGCGCTCTGCGCGGGGGGCAGCTATCGCCTGCCGGTGGCGGACATCCACGCCGAGGCCCTGCACACCGAGAACATCTCTGGCGGCTCGCAGCGCGGCTTCGGCGGTCCGCAGGCCTATTTCGCCATCGAGACCGGGCTCGACGATCTTGCCGCGGCGCAGGGCTGGGACCCGATGGCGCTGCGCCAGGCCAACCTGATCGCCGAGGGCGACACCACCGTCACCGGCGGCCCCATCGAGCAATCGTTGAGCCTGCCCGAAATGCTCGACATCGCCGCGGCGCACCCGCTCTGGGCCGAGCGCGCCGAGATCCGGGCCGCGCACGAGGCCGAGGGCCGGACCTACGGCACCGGGCTCGCCATGTCGTTGCAAGCCTACGGCACCTCGGGCGACGGCATGGTCGCGGCGGTGCATCTCGAGCGCGACGGCACGCTGACAGTGCAGTCCGATGCGGTGGACATGGGCAACGGCTCGGCCACGACGCTGGGGGTCACCATCGGGCCGATCCTCGGGGCCAATGCGACCCGCGTCGAGATGGGCGGCTACACGCTCTTCCCGCAGACCGGGCTGAGCGATGACAGCGACAACCCAGACCGCTGGGACGATCCGATGTGGACCCAGAAGGGCACCGGCTCGTCCTCGGCCTGCCTGACCGGGCTGCATCAGGTCAACACCGTGCAACAGACGGCGCAGGCCTTGCTGCGCGGCTCGCTGCTGGTCGCGGCGGCAAGGCTCTGGGATGGTGGTCCGCTGTCGGCCGAGGATGTGGTCTGGGACGCCGGCGCGCTGCGGCCTGCGGGCGGGATCGGCGCGCCGCTGACGCTGGCGGCGCTGGCCGAGGTGGTGCATGAAATGGGCCTTCCCACCGGCGCGCTGGGGCATGCCTATTTCCAGAACGTCTGGGTCGAGGCCGATTTCGACACGCCCGGCGGCGCGCTGCGCCTGCAGCTCGACGGGCTGGCCTATTACCACGGCAGCAAGACCGCGCCGCAGCCGATCCCGCGCCGCGACGGCAGCTACCCCGCGCCCGAGACCGCGCGCTATTCGCGCTATGTCTGGGCCCCTTGCGTCAACGTGGTCGGGCTGACGCTCGACCGCGCGAGCGGACGCGTGCAGGTCGAGAATGTGTTGAGCGTGCTCAATGCCGGGCACATCCACGTGCCCGAGCTGGTCTCGGGGCAGAGTCAGGGCGGCGTCGCGATGGCGATCAGTTACAGCCTGCTCGAGGACATGCCGCCGGGCATGGAGGGCCCCGCCGACGGGCGCTGGAACCTCAACCGCTACCATGTGGCGCGCGCCGGCGACGTGCCTCTGGGCGACCGCTACGTGCCCGGTGCACGGGCGCAGGAGTTGATCACCCTGCCGCAGCCGCCGGGCAGCCCGCGGGTCGGACGCGGCATCGCCGAGGCGGTGATGTGCTCGATCCCGCCCGCGATCTCCAACGCGCTGCGCGATGCCACCGGCGTGCGCTTCGCCTCGCTGCCAATCACACCGGACAAGATCCTCGGGGGGCTCGCGCCATGACCATCCGCTTTACCGTCAACGGCGTGGGCTTCGAGTTGCCCGACAGCCGCGGCCAGGAAACGCTGCTCGATTTCCTGCATGACGAGCTGAACCTCACCGGGACCAAGCTCTGCTGCGGTATCGGCGTCTGCCGTGCCTGCACCGTGCAGGTGGTCAAGCCGCCGAGCCCAGCGCCCTCGCCGACGATCAGTTGCTCCACCGCGCTGGCAACGCTCGACGGCACACAGGTCTCGACAATCGAGAGCGTCGCCCGTGGAGGCCGGCCCGATCCGGTGCAACAGGCCTTCCTCGACCAGTTCGCCTTCCAGTGCGGCTATTGCGCACCGGGCTTCGTGATGGCGGCGCGGATGTTCCTGAGCGGGCTGCAGGCGCAGCCGGTGCCGCCCGACCAGCTCGAGGCCGCGATGATGGAGGCCATCGGCAGCCATATCTGCCGCTGCACCGGCTACGTGCGCTACTTCGAGGCGCTGCGCTCGCTGGCCGAGGCGGTCAATGCCGGGGAGGCGATCGAGCTATGAGAGCCTGCGTTATAGCCTCCGCCGTAACGCTGGCTGTGCTCGCGCCGCCGGCAGACGCCCAATCGCCGCACGAGATCTACGGCGCGGCCTGCGCCGCCGCCATCGCGCCGATCCCGGGGTTCGACTGCGCCGAGGGCGTCACCGTGCCGATCACCGTCGACGGCGCCCGGATCACCGACCGCGCGCCCGAAACCTGTGACCGGCCGGGGCTGCTCGACAACGGGCCGGGCTCGGACGGGCAATGCGTGCCGTTCTCGCGCATCCTGAACCTCTCGACCGAGACCGCGCAGGTCTCGGTCATGTGCCGCCAGAAGCGCTTGCGCAGCGCCGACAGCCCGGAGTTCGACGAGATCGACGTGATCGCGCACAACCCGGCCACCGGCGCGACCTGCTGGTTTCAGGCCAAGGGCCCCGGGGGCGCGCCGGTCAGCGGCGCGGCGGTGCCGTCGCCGACCGATCCGGGTGCCGAAGGCTTCTGGGCGCCGCCCGAGACCGTCGTCGCGGATGACTGCGGCAGCTGTCACGACAACGACCCGTTCATGTACTCGCCCTTCGTCGGGCAGGTCTGGGGCCACGTGCCGACCAACCCGCTCGGGCCCTACGCGCATGTGGATGCGGGCTTTGGGTTTGCCGACTGGCCGACCCACGAGATGCAGGCGCGCGACAACACCTGCCTTGGCTGCCACCGTATCGGCACCGGGCGCCTCAGCCCGGCCGACCGTTCGGCACAGAAGCCGGGCAGTTGCGGCCAACTTGCGTCCTGGATGACCGGCGACCCGGCGCCGGGAGCCGACGAGGCGGCGCAGAGCTATCCGCTGAGCCACGCCATGCCGCCCTATTTCGGGCTCTCGCAGGAGGCGTGGGAAGAGATCTACGGCGCATCTGTCGCAGCGGTTCAGTCTTGTTGTGCCGACCCGACCCAGCCATTCTGCAACATGCGCGAGATCCGCTCTTATCTGGAGGACCGGTCGAATCCATGAAGAATGCAGTGGCGTTTCCGCATTTGCTGAGAGCCAGGATTCTCTCGGACCTGCCGGCGGAGGACAAGGCGGACTTCCTGAACCGGTGCGAGGCGCGGACCTGCGAATTCCCCGAGCTGCTGCTCGAGCAGGACGTGGTGCCGCCGGGCCTGTTTCTAGTGGCGCATGGCCGCGTCGACGTGGTGCTGACCGGAGAGCGCGGCGAGCAGACGCTGCTGGCGCATATCGGCCCCGGCGAAACGGTGGGCGAGATCGAGTGCATCTCGCGCGAGACCTGCATCGCGTGGTGCCGCACCCAGCCGCTCACCACGCTGCTCTTCTGCCCGACGGCGGTGGTCTACGAGTTCCTGCGTACGCCGGTCTTCATCCGCAACGTCGCCTCGGTGTTCCGCAGCCGCATGGCACATGACAACGCGGTCAAGGCGCTCGATCAGCACGGCTCGCTCGAGCAGCGGCTGTTCCTGCGGCTGCTCACCATGTGCGACGGACGCGACCGGGTCCGTGCCAACCAGGCGGAGTTGGCCGAGATCCTCGGCTGCTCGCGGCAGAGCGTGAACAAGGCCCTGGGACGCTTGCGCTCGGAGGGGATCATAGACGTTTCCAAGGGGCAGGTTGTTATTCTCGATCCCGACCCGTCTCTCGACGAGCTGGGGGCCGGCTCTCGCGACGCCGCGCTGCTCAAGCGGGGCTGAAACGGTGCTGGCTGGCAAACGTGGTACCGGCCCGATCTTCGGCCCGATCTCCAACCCGAGATGGCCGTGCCGCAGGGGGCGCTGCCCCCGTCCGCGCAGGGCGCGCGGACTCCCCCGGGATATTTTCAGCCAGAAGAAGACAGAAGCGCTGCGCCCGCATCTTCTCTTCGTCGAAAATACTCCCGCCGGAGGCAGGCCGGCCCCTGCGGCCGGGCCCGTATACGGGACGATTTCGGGACGCTCAGGCGCGCTCGACGGGGCCACCGGCGCGCTGCCAGTGGGCCAGGCCCCCGATATTGTGCACGTCTTCGTAGCCGAAGCGTTTCAGCATGCCCTTGGCCATGCCGGAGCGGGCCCCGCTGGCGCAGTAGACCGCGATGGGCTTGCCGGATCCGAGTTCCGGCAGGCATTCCGGGCTGCGCGGGTCGCAGCGCATCCCGAAGGCAGCCATCGGAACGTGCAGTGCGCCCCGGGCCTTGCCGCTCGCCGCGAGCTCGGACCCATCGCGGATGTCGATCAGGACAAGCTCGCCCGTGGCGGTCTTCGCCACCGCCTCGGCGGCGGTGATCTCGGGTTTGCGAAAGGCGTTGCGGAAGGCGAACATCGCGGATCTCCTGCTTTGGTTGCCCATGCTATATTCATTCATTTATGTGAATGTAAAGGTTGCGCGGTAACGTTCCTGAAATGTTCTCGCTTTGGGATTGGCCAAGCCGGCGCTTTCGCCTATGTAACGGGCAATCCCGTCCCGGAGGTCTCATGCCAGAGCTGAAGCAGATCGAGGTTCGCGGCGCGCGCGAACACAATCTGAAATCCATCGATGTCGACATTCCCCGCGACGAGCTGGTGGTGATCACCGGCCTGTCGGGCTCGGGCAAGTCCTCGCTTGCCTTCGACACCATCTATGCCGAAGGGCAGCGCCGCTATGTCGAGAGCCTCTCGGCCTATGCGCGGCAGTTCCTCGACATGATGGAAAAGCCCGATGTCGACCATATCGCGGGGCTGAGCCCGGCGATCTCCATCGAGCAGAAGACCACGTCGAAGAACCCGCGCTCCACCGTCGGCACGGTGACCGAGATCTACGACTATCTTCGCCTGCTCTTCGCCCGCGTCGGCACGCCCTATTCGCCCGCCACCGGCATGCCCATCGAGGCGCAGCAGGTGCAGGACATGGTCGACCGCGTCATGGGCATGGAGGAGGGCACCCGCGGCTACCTGCTGGCGCCGATCATCCGCGACCGCAAGGGCGAGTACCGCAAGGAATTCCTCGAGTTGCGCAAGCAGGGCTTCCAGCGCGTCAAGGTCGACGGCCAGTTCTACGAGCTCGACGAGCCGCCGACGCTGGACAAGAAGTTCCGCCACGACATCGACGTGGTCGTCGACCGCATCGTGGTGCGCGAGGGGCTCGAGACCCGGCTGGCCGACAGCTTCCGCACCGCGCTCGATCTGGCCTCCGGCATCGCCATCCTCGAAACCGCGCCGAAGGAGGGCGAGCCAGAGCGCATCACCTTCTCGGAGAACTTCGCCTGTCCGGTGAGCGGCTTCACCATCCCCGAGATCGAGCCGCGGCTGTTCTCGTTCAATGCCCCGTTCGGCGCCTGCCCGGAATGCGACGGGCTCGGGGTAGAGCTGTTCTTCGACGAGCGGCTGGTGGTGCCGGACGCGACGCTCAAGATCTCGGACGGGGCCATCGCGCCGTGGCGCAAGGGTAAGTCGCCCTATTTCCTGCAGACGATCGAGTCGATCGCCAAGCATTACGAGTTCAACAAGAACGAGCGCTGGAAGGACCTTCCGGCGCATGTGCAGCAGGTCTTCCTGCACGGCTCGGGCGACGAGGAAATCCAGTTCCGCTATGACGAGGGCGGCCGGGTTTACCAGGTCGCCCGCGTGTTCGAGGGCGTCATCCCCAACATGGAGCGGCGCTACCGCGAGACCGACAGCAACTGGATCCGCGAGGAGTTCGAGCGCTACCAGAACAACCGCTCCTGCGGCACTTGCGGCGGCTACCGTCTGCGCGAAGAGGCGCTGGCGGTGAAGATCGGCAGCCCGGACAACCTTCTGCATATCGGCCACGTGGTCGAGATGTCGATCAAGGAGGCCTATGCCTGGATCGAGACGGTGCCGGGCAACCTCACCGGCCAGAAGAACGAGATTGCCCGCGCCATCCTCAAGGAGATCCGCGAGCGGCTCGGCTTCCTCAACAACGTGGGCCTCGAATACCTGACCATGAGCCGTGCCGCGGGCACGCTTTCGGGCGGTGAGAGTCAGCGCATCCGGCTCGCGAGCCAGATCGGTAGCGGGCTGACGGGGGTTCTCTACGTGCTCGACGAGCCGTCCATCGGTCTGCACCAGCGCGACAATGACCGGCTGATCGGCACCCTGAAATCGCTGCGCGATCAGGGCAATACGGTGATCGTGGTCGAGCATGACGAGGACATGATCCGTCAGGCCGATTACGTCTTCGACATCGGCCCCGGCGCAGGGGTGCATGGCGGGCAGGTGGTGAGCCACGGCAAGCCCGAGGAGATCGCCGCCGATCCCGGCAGCCTCACCGGCCAGTACCTTGCCGGCACGCGCGAGATCGCGGTGCCCAAGACGCGGCGCAAGGGCAACAAGAAGAAGCTCAAGGTGGTCAAGGCGACCGGCAACAACCTCAAGGAGGTCACCGCCGAGTTCCCGCTGGGCAAGTTCGTCTGCGTCACCGGGGTGTCCGGTGGCGGCAAGTCGACCCTGACCATCGAGACGCTCTACAAGAACGCCGCGATGAAGCTCAACGGCGCGCGCGAGACGCCGGCGCCTTGCGAAACCATCAAGGGGTTCGAGCATCTCGACAAGGTCATCGACATCGACCAGCGCCCGATCGGGCGCACGCCGCGCTCGAACCCGGCCACCTATACCGGTGCCTTCACCCCGATCCGAGACTGGTTCGCCGGGCTCCCCGAGGCCAAGGCGCGCGGCTACAAGCCGGGGCGCTTCTCGTTCAACGTCAAGGGCGGGCGTTGCGAGGCGTGTCAGGGCGACGGCGTCATCAAGATCGAGATGCACTTCCTGCCGGACGTCTATGTCGAGTGTGAGACCTGCAATGGCAAGCGCTACAATCGCGAGACGCTGGAGATCAAGTTCAAGGGCAAGAGTATCGCCGATGTGCTTGATATGACAGTGGAAGAAGCGCAGGAGTTCTTCACCGCGGTGCCGTCGATCCGAGAGAAGATGGATGCGCTGATGCGCGTGGGTCTGGGGTACGTCAAGGTCGGCCAGCAGGCGACGACGCTTTCGGGCGGCGAGGCGCAGCGGGTGAAGCTGTCGAAGGAGCTGGCGAAGCGCTCGACCGGGCGCACGCTCTACATCCTCGACGAGCCGACCACCGGCCTGCACTTCGAGGACGTTCGCAAGCTCTTGGAAGTGCTGCATGAACTGGTTGAAGCAGGGAATACGGTCGTGGTGATCGAGCACAATCTCGACGTCATCAAGACCGCCGATCACATCATCGATATCGGCCCCGAGGGTGGCGATGGCGGTGGCGAGATCGTCGCCACCGGCACGCCCGAGCAGGTGGCAGAGGTCGAGCGCTCGCACACGGGGCACTATCTCAAGCCGATGCTCAAGCCCGGCAAGGGGGCGGTGGCCGCCGAGTGAGTGCTTTGCGTGTGAGAAGCGCGGTTTCTGTCTTGGTGTGGTGCAGCAGGATCAGGTTGCAAATAACTGAATGAAAAAAGAAAACCGCGCCTTGATGGGCGCGGTTTTCTGCGGTTTGGGGTAGGGCGGTGTCAGTCGGTCAAGGCGGCGATCGCCCCGATGACGTTCAGCACCTTCCGGGTTTCGGGGTCGACGCGATAGACCACGTCGTCGTTGCGGTAATAGGTGCCGTTCGGCAGCCCGTAGCGATCCGGATTGCGCAGGATGATGACGTCGCCGTCTATGCGATCGCCGGCGCGGTAACGATAGCGGTGATCATCGTCGCGGTCCCGGTCGCCATAGCCCTTCACCTGACCCGGCGGGTTGCATCCGTTGTGCTTCTTGGCAAGGCCCGGCGGGCAGCCCTTCGGAGCCGCGCTGGCGGCGATGGGCAGGCTCAGGGCGCCGGCAGACATGGCGGCGAGGACGAGGGTGCGGAACATGGCGTATCTCCTTTTTCTTGAGGATATAACGCAAGTCGCAGCAGGATCCGTTCCCCCTCGCCGCAGCGTGAGCGGGGGACCGCCCACCGGCACGCCGTCACTTCTTCATCGGGCAGGTGTTCACCCCGATCAGCGAATAGATCGGGCAGGTCCCGAGCAGTCCGGTCACCAGCGGGATGATGCCGAGCAGGTAGAGCGGGCTGTAGGGACCATCGGTAAGGAAGAAGGCGAGCACCAGAAGCGCGCCGACGACGATGCGCAGGGTCTTGTCGAGTCCACCGACATTCTTGGCAAACATGGGTCATGTCCTTTCGTGACAGAGGCGTCCTGATCCGTCATCGCGCATCCGGCGGCGGCAGTCTGTGACATGGTCACCAAGCGCCGTCTATTGCGTCCAGTCCGGTGAGCGTTTCTCGAGAAAGGCCGCGATGCCTTCCTCGGTGTCGCGCCAGAGCATGTTTTCGACCATCACCTGCCCGGCATGGGCATAGGCCTCGTCGATCCCCATCTGCGCCTGCGCGTAGAACGCCTCCTTGCCGATCTTCACCGCCGCGCCGAGCTTGCCGGCGACGGTCTCGGCGAGCTCTGCCGTGGCGTCTGCCAGTTGCGCGCCCGGCACCACGCGGTTGATCAGCCCCATCTGCCGGGCCTCCTGGGCCTCGACGAAACGCCCGGTCGAGAGCATTTCGAAGGCCTGCTTGCGGGGGATGTTGCGGGTCAGGGCCACCATCGGCGTGGAGCAGAACAGGCCGATATTCACGCCATTGACGCCGAACCGCGTGCCCTCGGCCGCCACCGCGAGATCGCAGGAGGCGACGAGCTGGCAGCCCGCGGCGGTGGCGATGCCGTGGACCTGCGCGATGACTGGCTGGGGCAGGCGCTGCAGCCCGGTCATCACCTCGGTGCAGCGGGCGAAGAGATCGGCAAAGTAGGCCTTGCCGCCATCCTCGGCCTGCCGGCCCTGCTGCATCTGCTTGAGATCATGCCCGGCGCAGAACGCCTTGCCCTCGCCCGAGACCACCACCGCGCGGATCGTGCGATCCTCCTGCAGCGCGTCGATCTGCGCCTTGAGCGCGGCGAGCATCTCGTCCGAAAGCGCGTTCAGCCGTTCGGGCGCGGTCATGCGCAGATGCGCGACCGCCCCGGTGTCGTGACGTTCCAGCAGAGCCATCTTGTCCTCTCCCTCTGTTTGCGCTGAGGTTAGCCCTGCTGCGAGAGGGAGGACAAGCATGGCGCTGGCAATGACGATTGAGGAGGTCGAGAGCTACCTCTCGGAGGTGTTTCCGCAGGTCGACGGGATGTTCGGCATCGACCGGCTGGACGAGGACCTCCTGGTGATGCGCCTGCATGTCTCCGACGCGCACCTGCGCCCGGGCGGGACGGTGTCGGGACCGTCGATGTTCTCGCTCGCCGACGTCGCAGCCTACGTTGCGACGCTGGCGCGGATCGGCCGGCAGGCGCTGACCGTGACGACCCATTGCTCGATCGATTTCATGCGCAAGCCGGAGGCGGGCAAGGATCTGCTGGCCGAGGCGCGGCTGCTGAAGCTCGGTCGGACCCTGAGTGTGACCGACGTGCTGTTGTTCTCGGAAGGCTCGGACAAGCCGGTGGCGCATGCCTCGCTGACCTATTCGATCCCGCCCGCACCCGTTGGGTAGGCCAAGAGGCCGGGCGTATGCGCGCTATAAGCCTTGAAGGCGCGGCTGCGTCTTTGAACAGGGCCGCGATTGCGCAACAAAAAAGGCGCGAGGAATGCCTCGCGCCCAGGGGAAGAGGTTCCGGCAGGTCCGGGGATCAGCCCTGCCAGAACATGCGGCGTGCCTCCTTGTAGGCGACGTGCCGTTCCAGGCCGACATCCCGCAGCAAATGATCGTCGAGCTGGCGAAGCGCCTTTCGGGTGCGCTGGCGCTCGGACCATTTGGCCAGCACCACCGCGGTGCGCAGCGCGATTGCCGAGAGCAGCGGCAGCGGGCGCTGCGCGTCGAGATAGGCAAGGAGCGGGGCGTGGGCGATGTTGGTCATGGGATGTCTCCGTTACTTGTATTGATACAATATCCTTGATTTCCGTGATGATTTGATACATTGTGCCAATATGGGCGTCGAGAAAAACATTGTGACCGATACAATATCCGGACTGTTTGAAGCACAGTCCGGTGGGCCGAAATATCGCGCGCTGTCTGCCGCGCTTCGGCAGGGCATTGCCGGCAAGCAGCTTGGCAATGGCACGCAGCTGCCGCCGGTGCGCGATCTCGCCTGGCGGCTCGGCATGACGCCGGGCACCGTGGCGCGGGCCTACACCATGCTCACCGATGAGGGGCTTCTGGTCGCCGAAGTGGGGCGCGGCACCTTTGTCAGCGGCGCGCCGGAACCGCGCCCGCCGCTCTATATCAGCCTGCCGAACGAGGCGACGCCCGAGGGCGCCGAGATGGTCAGCCTGTTCACCGCGCGGCTTCCAGATCTCGGGCAGCTTGCGCTGATCCGTGAGGGATTCCAGCGCATTGCCAGTCAGGACGGGCGGGAGCTCCTGGACTACCCCTCGGCGCTCTCCTTTGCCCCGGCGCGGCAGGCGGTGGTCGACTGGCTGGCCGGGGTTCCGCTGGGCGGGCTGCATCACGAGGACGTGGTGCTGTCGCATGGCGCCCAGAGCGGCATCTCTCTGGTGATGCAGGCGGTGCTGCGTGGGCGGCGCCCGGTGGTGCTGGTCGAGGAGCTGGCCTATCCCGGCTTCCGGCGGGCCGCCGAGCTGATGCGGGCCGAGATTGTATCGGTCCCGATGGATGAGCACGGGATTGTACCGTCCGCTCTCGCCGATCTGGCCCGACGGCACGAGGCACAGCTGCTTTGTACCTCTCCCGAACTGCACAATCCGACGGTCACGATCACCCCGCAGGAGCGCCGGCGCGAAATCGCCGCGGTGGCGCGAAGCTGCGGTTTCGACATCCTCGAGGATGACAGCACCTTCCTCGGCGAGAGCCGCGCCGAGAGCTACCGGGCGCTGCTGCCGGAGCAGGGCTGGTACGTGTCCTCGATCTCGAAGACCCTGACACCGGCGCTGCGCATCGGCTTTGCCGTCGCGCCGCAGCGCAGCCGCACGGCGCTGCGCCGAGTGGCCGAGAACGGCTTTTTCGGGCTGGCACGACCGCTGGCCGATCTGACGCGGGATCTGCTCACCCGCGAGGAAACCCGCGAGATCGTGCGCTCGGTGCGCAACCGCAACGCGGTCTACGTGCGCAGTACGGTGAACGCCCTCGGCGGGTTCGACCTGAGCTGGCACGAGGACTCGCCCTTCGTCTGGCTGCAACTGCCTGCGGGTTGGCGCGCCGCCGCCTTCTGTCTCGCCGCCGAGCAGCAGGGGGTGCAGGTGCGCCCGGCGGAGGATTTCGCGCCGCGCAACGGCTTTGCGCCGCACGCGGTCCGCATCGGCATGAACGCCCAAGTGGCGATGGCGGATTTCGAGGCGGCGCTGGCGCGGCTGCGCCAGCTGCTCGACAATCCGCCGGAGCAGATTCTGGTCTGAAATTATGGGGTATTATTATACCATAATTTTAAGCATATGTTTTTGCTTGGTAAATTTGGGTTTTGCCCGCTTGACTGCGATTTCCGGACGCGTATAACCCGGCAATCGGAATTCGGACCCTCCACGGGGTCCTCTCAAGACAAGCTCCAAGACAAGCTCAAGGGCAACACGATGAAAACCTTCTCTGCAACTCCGGCAGACATCGAGAAGAAATGGATCGTGATCGACGCGGAAGGCGTCGTTCTCGGCCGTCTCGCATCGATCGTCGCCATGCGCCTTCGTGGCAAGCACAAGGCAACCTTCACGCCGCACATGGATATGGGCGACAATGTCATCGTCATCAACGCCGACAAGGTGCAGATGACCGGCAAGAAGCGTGAAGAGAACTTCTACTGGCACACCGGCCACCCGGGCGGCATCAAGTCGCGCACCAAGGCGCAGATCCTCGAGGGTGCGCACCCCGAGCGCGTGGTGTTCCAGGCCGTCAAGCGCATGCTGCCGGGCAACCGCCTGTCGCGCGCGCAGCTGACCAACCTGCGCATTTACGCCGGCGCCGAGCATCCACACGAGGCGCAAGCGCCCGAAGCGCTCGACGTCAAGTCGATGAACAAGAAGAACACCCGGGTGTAATCATGGCTGAACAGATCAATTCCCTGGAAGAACTGGGCGCCGCAGCCGGTGTGGACGCAGCCCCGGAAATCGAAGAAGCGCCGCGCGAGCCCGTCCGTGACGAGTTCGGCCGCTCCTATGCCACCGGCAAGCGGAAGGACGCGGTCGCCCGTGTCTGGCTCAAGCCGGGTTCCGGCAAGGTGTCGGTGAACGGCAAGGAGCTGAACACCTACTTCGCCCGTCCGGTGCTGCAGATGATCCTGCGCCAGCCGTTCTCGGTTGCCGGTGTCGAAGACCAGTTCGACGTCTATGCCACCGTCAAGGGTGGTGGCCTCTCCGGTCAGGCCGGCGCGGTCAAGCACGGCATCTCGAAGGCGCTGCAGCTCTACGATCCGTCGCTGCGTTCGGCTCTGAAGGCCGCAGGCTTCCTGACCCGCGACAGCCGCGTCGTCGAGCGTAAGAAGTTCGGTAAGCGCAAGGCGCGCCGCAGCTTCCAGTTCTCGAAGCGCTGATCGCTTCTTGCCTACGATCTTGTGTCGCGCGCTTCGGCGCGCGGCATTCCTGAGCGATGCGTAGGGGGCCTCCGTTGCCCATTCCGATCCTGCATTTCGTCTATACGGAACGCAAACTGGCCACCGGCAGCACCTACATGCGCTGCGTGCAGATGCGCGACGCTCTCAAGCAGGCATTTCCCGACAAGATAGATGCGCGGCTGCTGGCGATGCCCGAGCGGCGAGATGGTTTTGCGGTACAGGAACGCTGGGCTCTGAGCCAACCCGGCGGGGGCGTCTACTTCTTCTCCAAGACATCGGTGCGCGCGCTGACCAGCTTTGCCGCCCGACTGCTCAAGCTCCGCGCACGGGGCATTCTCTTCGATCATGTCGACGAACCTCCTGACAGGCTTCGGCTGGAGCTGGCGGATCGGCATATATGCTGCTCACACGCGCAATTCCTGACTTTTCGTGCCATGGCGCCGGACATCGCGGACAGATCGCGTCTAGTGCTTCATGCCACGGACCTGCGTCTTGAACAGGCGGCGCCGGCCCAGCAGAGCCGGTTCGCGCCGGTCTACCTTGGTGATCCGAAGAACACCGCCATCCCCGACGCGCTGCGGTCGGAGGTCGAGGTCCTGAGCGCGCGCGACCGCGACGAATTTGCCGCGCAGATCCCACGACTGCCCGAGTTCAACCTTCATTTCGCGGCAAGGGCCTTTCGGGCCGGTCAAAGCGGTGCCGCGAAACCCTTTCTCAAGGGGTTCACCGCTGCGAGACTGGGCGCGAACATCCTGCTGCCGCGCGACGTCGAGGATGCCGCGCACTATCTTGGGTCGGATTACCCGTACTTCTACGATGAAGATGAAGGGCCGGTCCTTGCTTTTCGCCGCGCGCAGGCCGATTTCGGTGGCCCGATCTGGAACCGGGCGCGGGATCGTATGCTTGCCATGTCCGAGGTCGCGCGACCAGGCGTCGTGGCAAAGCAGCTGCTGGACGTTGTAAATGAACTCGGTTAACGGCCAGTATCGGACCATGGAAAGCCCAGGCATGAAAGCAGCGATCGTCGTCGGAACTTACTACTCCCCCGGCCAGACCTTTGTGAATCGGCACATCGATCACCTCTATGGCGGGGCGGTCTGCGTGATCGCCGACAAGCTGACAGCCGAGGCGCCGGCGGACGGGCGTTTCCTCGCGGTGGGCGATGACGCCACCGAGCGTAACGGTCTGGAGCGTGCCCTGCGCCCGTTTGCGCGTGGGCTCAATCACCTGCGCCACGGGTCGAGCCGGATGCCGTGGGGCGCGTCAAAGCGGGCAGCTCTGGACTTCCTGAAGCATCATCAGCCCGATGTCATCCTTGCCGAGTTCGGCCCGCAGGGTGTTGCGCTGGCGCCGGTCGCCAACGCCGCCGGCATCCCGATGTTCTGCTATTTCCGTGGCTCGGACGCCTCGTCGCGGCTCCGTCATGACCATGTTCAGCGCGCCTATCGCAAGATGATGCCACGCCTCGCCGGGGTGTTCGCGGTGAGCCAGTTCCTGCTCGACAACCTCGCCTCGGTTGGCGTGACGCACCCGAATGCGCATGTCATCCCCTCGGGCGTTGATGTGCGCCGCTTCGTGCCAGGCGACAAGACCCCGCGCAGCGTGCTCGGCATCGGGCGCTTTGTCGAAAAGAAAAGCCCGCTGCTGACCATCCGCTCTTTCGCGGAGGCGGCGCAGGGCTTGCCGGATGCACATCTGACGATGATCGGCGATGGCGAGCTGCTGGAGCCCGCTCGGGCGCTGGTGGCCGAGCTTGGTCTCGGCGATCGGATCTCGTTGCCCGGCGCCTTGCCGCACGAGGAGGTGCGCGCGCATCTGGCCAAGGCCGAGATCTATGCACAGCACTCGGTGACCGCCAATAACGGCAACACCGAGGGCCTGCCGACATCGATCCAGGAAGCGATGGCGGCGGGATGCGTGATCGTCTCGACGCAACATGCCGGCATTCCCGAGGCGGTGACACAGGACGAGACCGGCTATCTGGTGCCGGAGCACGATGCCGAGGGCTACACCCGCGCCCTGCGGGACGCGCTGACGCTCGGGGCTGCGCCGAAATCAGAGATGGCGCGCAAGGCGCGCGAGGTCGCGATGGCGCGTTTCGACAATGCCGAGCTTCTCATCCGGCTCGAACAGGAAATCGCATCGACGCTTGCCCGGCGCTAGGGCGCTGGCTCAGTCGTCCGGGGGGATCAGCCCGAGCCCGCGCAGATAGATGCCGATGCCGGTCTCGAGCAGCGCCTCGGGCGGGAAGGGCGACTGGGTGCCCGGCGAGTTGCGCGCGAAGAGCTCGACAACCCCATGCGAGAACGCCCAGACATGGGCCGAGACCATCGAGGGCGGCGGGCGCTTCTCGGGCGGGATGTGCTGCGACAGTTCGGCGGCGGCGCGCTCCGGAATGCCGCGGGCGCGGGCCGAGAGGGCGGCGAGCTCGGGCGAGTGGTTGACCGAGATGCCGCTTTCGAACATCGCGATGTAGTGCCCGGGATGCTTGCGCGCGAAGGCGAGATAGGCGCGGCCTGTGGCCTCGAAGGCGGCCAGCGCCGAGGGACGGCCATCGTCATAGGCATAGGCCATCAGGTCGGCAAAGATCTCGTAGCCCTGGCGGGCGGCCTCGGCGATCAGGTCCTCGCGGCCGTCGAAATGCCGGTAGACCGCCGCCGGCGTCACCCCGGCGCGCTTGGCCGCCTCCGACAGCGTGAAGCCGGTCGGACCCTTTTCCTCGATCAGCTCGAGCGCCGCGTCGACGAGGGCCTGACGCAGGTTGCCGTGATGATAGCCGCGCTTGGGCATCAGGCGTCCCAGATCTCCGGCCCGCCGGCGATCTTCGGATCGGGGGCGCCGACGGCGCGGGCATCTTTCCGGGCATAGTCGAGATGGCTCAGCACGTGCCGGATCGCCGCGAGGCGGGCGCGCTTCTTGTCGTCGGAGCGGATCACCGTCCAGGGCGCGGCGGCGCTGTGGCTGCGCGACAGCGTCTCCTGGATCGCGGCGCTGTACTCATCCCAGCGCTTGAGCCCCTCGACATCGATCCAGCTCAGCTTCCATTGCTTGAGAGGGTCTTCCTCGCGCTTGAGGAAGCGGCGCAGCTGCTCGGCGCGGCCGACATTGAGCCAGAACTTGAACACCAGAATGCCTTCCTCGACCAGCATCGACTCGAAATCCGGAACCTGGGCAAAGAAATGCTCGCGCTCGGCTTCGGTGCAAAAACCGAAGACCTTCTCGACCACGCCGCGATTGTACCAGGAGCGGTCGAAGAATACGATTTCGCCGCCGGCTGGAAGGTGCTCGATATAGCGCTGGAAATACCATTGCGTCGCCTCGGTGTCCGAGGGCTTGGAGAGCGCCACCACGCGGGCGCCGCGCGGGTTGAGGTTCTCGCGGAAGCGCTTGATCGTGCCGCCCTTTCCGGCGGCGTCGCGGCCCTCGAAGACGCAGGCGATGCGCTGGCCGGTGGCCTTGGCCCAGCTCTGCATCTTCACCAGCTCGATCTGCAGCGCGTCCATCTCGCGTTGGTAGGCCTTGCCCTTCATTTCCTCGGAATAGGGGTAGGAACTCGACAGGATCTCATCCTTGTCGGCGCGCTTGAGCGCCTTGCGGATGGCATCGGGGGCATCGTCGTTGAAGTAGCTGCTGATGGCGCCGTCGAAGGGAGTGGTCAAGGCGGGTGTCCTGCTGGTTGCCGTGCGGGGCAATATGGAATGTAAATCGCCTTAACGCAAACCCGCACGGGCGGCGACGCGGTCGATGGCGGCATACATTTGCGGCGCGGCGGCGTGTTGCGCCGCGTGGCCGATGCCCGGCAGAACCACGAGATTGGCGCCGGGAATCTGCCGCGACGTGGGCACCGAGTGGATCTGCAGGCCGACGGTGGTGTCGGCATCGCCGTGCAGGATCTCGACCGGCAAATCGAGCTGGCCGTAGCGCGGCAGCATCCGCGCGATCTCGGATTTCAGCGAGGCGCGCTGCAGGGCGTTTTCGCGCAGGCTCGCGGGGCGCAGCGACAGCTGGGCGCCGATATGCTCGGCATAGCCCGGCGGCACCGGCTGCGGCGCGAAGACGCCGGCGATGGCGTCGAGCACCCGGTCCTCTCCGGCCAGCGCCGAGATCGCCGGGTTGGCGATGCCGGCCAGCGGCCCGGAGGTCAGGCGGTAGAAGAACGGCACGCCGGTGTCCCAGGTCTGCGAGGCGGCCGAGACCAGCACCAGCCCCGAGGCGCGCTCGGGATGCCCCACCCCCCAGGCCAGCGCCACCGCGCCGCCGTAGCTGTGGCCAAGCACGATCGGGCGCTCGGCCCCGAGCTGGCGGCTCGCGGCGCTGAGCAGCGCGGCCTGTTGCTGGATCGAGGCGCCGTTGCTGTCGATGCGCGGCGTGTATCCCATGCCGGGCCGGTCGAAGGCGATGACGCGGTAGCGCCGCGACAGCTGGTCAACCGCCCGGTAGGTCCAGTCGCGCAGGTTGCCGCTGGCACCGTGGATCAGCACAAGCGGCGGGCCGCTGCCTTTCTCGACGTAATGCACCCGCTGGCCCGAGACCTCTAGAAACCGGCCCTCGGGCGGATAGGCCTCGAGCGCCGCCGCGCCGCTGCTGTCGGAGGCCCGGTTCCCGGCGGTGCAGGCCGCGACGCCAAGGAACAGGAGGGAGAGCAGCGCGCGTCGTTTCATCTCAGGGTCCTTTACGTCCGCGCCAGTCGGTGCTTTCCAGCCCGATGCGGCGCATGTCGAATGCGGTGGTCTGATAGATCTCGTTGATCCAGTTGCCGTAGAGCAGGTGGGCGTGGCTGCGCCAGCGGTTCTGGGGCGTCTTTGTCGGATCGTCGTCGGGATAGTAGTTTGCGGGCACGTTGATCGGCTTTCCGGCCTCGACGTCGCGGTCGTACTCTTCCTTCAGCGTGCCGCTGTCATATTCGAGATGGTTGAAGATATAGAGCGCCCGGTGGCCCGGATCCTCGACCAGCGCCGGGCCGGTCTCGGGGCTGTCGATCAGCACGCGCAGCCCTGCCGACTCGACCTCGTCACGGCGCATCTCGGTCCAGCGTGACACCGGCATCACCATGTCGTCCGAGAATCCGCGCAGATAGGGCGACGCGGGCGCGAGGTTCTGGTGCCGCACGCAGCCAAAGGCCTTGGCATCGAGGATGTGCTTGGGCACGCCGTGGAAATAGTTGATCATCGCCATGCCGCCCCAGCACACGCCGAACGTGGAATGCACATGGGTCTGGGTCCAGTCGAACACGCGGGTCAGTTCGTCCCAG
>Ga0115012_10000079_pt1 | contig 55911 bp, 45 predicted proteins | sample TroAtlMetagenome_FD_88706 | JGI IMG/M metagenome (GOLD analysis project Ga0115012, IMG submission 88706) | Marine eukaryotic phytoplankton communities from Atlantic Ocean - Tropical Atlantic ANT10 Metagenome | ecosystem: Environmental > Aquatic > Marine > Oceanic | place: Tropical Atlantic... | reverse complement strand
TCTGGCGAAAGGTCCGCGTCTGGGGTGGGCTGGTTTACGGTGTCGCCATCATGCCGATCATCGGATTCTTTGTGGGGGCCTACGGCCCGCACTTCATGATCATGTCTGCGATCGCCATCTGGGCGGCGATACGTGGCCGATCTGTGCCAGCTGACTTCCCCGAGTGAGCCGATCAGTTTCTATGCTTGGGGAGGTGATCTGCTGCGTTCACGGTGGGTCTCGGAGAGCAGCCGAGGCGTGAGATCGAGACTTCCCCTCTTGTGCTCTCGCAAGTTCCGGGAAACCACAGGCGCAGAGACCAAAATCGCAATATCAATGCGTGTACGGTCGCCTGCCCTCATTTTGTCAGGGCAGGGCGCAGGGAGGTTTCATGTCGCGAACAGTAGCAGTCACCGTCCTCACGGGGACCCCCGGTAACGATGGTGCTCATGCCTTCGATCAGATTGTCAAGCACAGCGGGGACGTCCAGTTGTCGGCGATCGTCCCCAAGCGCTCGAGAAAGCGGAAGCGTCCATCGGGTGAGGTAAAGGTCATCCCCACAACCGAGCACCTCGTCCGTTTGGGTCAGGGGTGTTCGTGCTGTACGGTTCGTGGCGATCTCATGGCCAAAGTTCAACGGATTGCTGAAGAGCAGAGTGCCGAGCACATTCTCATCCACGCCTCGCCGCACGCGGATCTTCAGACGCTCGCCAAGACCTTCACTGTCGCTGATGACAACGGGGCCGTTCTTTCGGATCTTGCACGCATCGGTAGCCTGGTCACTGTGGTCAATGCCGCCCGTTTCTTCGAGACGGTGGGTGGCGCCAACGCGCGCGCAATGATCGAGCGAATTGAGCTCAGCAATGTGGTTCTTCTTGAGGGCACTGCGGGCATTGACAATGACGAGGTCGAGCGGGTCCGGGGCGCCGTGACCGCGCTGAATGCTGGAGCCAGTATTGTGCTCGCTGATGGGATCGAGCTTGACCTCACATCGCTTCGCGCGCAGCAGCCCTTCGACCTCAATCTGGCGGAGGAGCGTGCCTCGGGGGCTGGTGTCTCCGGTGATGTTGCGAGTGGAACGGTCCGGTTCTCGTTCGAGGCCCGTCGCCCGTTTCACCCCTCTCGACTCTTCGATCTGTTGGGGGACCTAGGCCATGGAATCCTCCGCCTGAAGGGGACGATCTGGGTGGCGACGAAGCCAGATTATGCCTGCGCCCTCGATATGGCTGGAGGCAACCGAACATTTGTACCTGAGGGTCAGTGGTGGGCGACGGTGCCCGAGCACGAGCTCCCCAACCGTCCAGATCTCAAGAGCTACCTGGAATCGGTCTGGCACCCGGACTTTGGAGACCGACACCAAAGCATTAGCATTGTCGGTGTGGGCATCGACGAGGGGGTCATTCGGGCGTGCTTACAAGCAGCTCTGTTGACGGACTCGGAGGTTGAGTCTCGTGACACATGGGCTTCCATGCCCGATCCTCTTCCATGGCCAGCAGCGGCGAATTGATGGCCATCCCTGTCACTCTGGTCACTGGGTTTCTTGGTGCAGGGAAGACGACCCTGCTCAACCACATATTGGGTGCAGAAACCGGCCTTCGATTCGCCATCATCGAGAACGAATTTGGTGATGTGGGTGTCGATGGCGGTCTCCTGAAGGACAGGTGTCAGGTTCTCTTTGAGCTCAATGATGGGTGCATTTGCTGCTCTGTCCGCGAAGACCTGATCAGTGCATTTGAGCAGCTTCTACCGCGCTCAGACGATGTGGATCACATCATCATCGAGACGACAGGCCTTGCTGAGCCAGGTCCCGTGCTGCGCGTGTTCGATCTGCCTCAGGTGAGGAACGCCTTTCGCCTGGATGGCGTGGTTACCGTCGTGGACGCAGCCCACATAGAGGAGTCGGCTGATGACGTCTCCACCTGTCTTGAGCAGATCACCTACGCAGATCTGCTCGTCTTGAACAAGGCCGATCAGGTGAGTGCTGACAAACTGAGTGACCTCGACCGGTTCATTCGTGGACTCAATCCCCTAGCATCCATTCAGTGCGTGTCTCACTCGCGTGCCGACGTCGTGTCACTGCTCTCCATTGGCGGAGGAGTAAACGAGTCGGACCCCACAGCTGCGTACGCTCAGCACGACCACGATCACGACCACGCTCACGCTCACGATCACGATCACGATCACGATCACGACCACGATCACGACCACGATCACGACCACGACCATGATGACCATCAACATGACGAAACGATTCGTCCGGTTGTGGTTCAGGTGGACGGAGACGTGGATGTGGCTGCACTGGATCTGTGGCTCGGCAAATTGGCCAGGCAAAAGGAGACGCCCCTTCTCAGGATGAAGGGGGTGCTCTCTGTGCCCGGTGATCCCCGGCGATTTGTGTTCAATGGTGTCCGCGATGTCGTCGACGTTCGACCAGGACAGCCATGGGAAGACGAGGGACGCTTCTGCCGCATCGTCATGATCGGACGCAGTCTAGACCCTGAGACGCTCCAGTCTGGATTTGCAGCCTGTCGGGCAGCATCCGGGGCCTGAGGGCGTTTACTGGTTCAGGGACGGATCAGCGCCGAGTGCGATTGGGTATCCGAGCCCAGCCCAGATCAAGACCCCCTCGTCGAGAATCCGCGCCGTGGTGAAGCCGGCAGCAGTCAAGGCGTCGACGACACGCCCAGATGCTGCATGCGGGCAGGCACAGTAGGCGATGATCGGGGTTCCGTCCTTGGGCAGGTGTGGCACAAGCTCGTCGATGCCGTCGTAAAACGGCATCGGGAGTGCCCCAGGAAGGTGGGAGCGCTGCCAGTCTGACATGGGACGGGCGTCGAGTAGGACCATGCGCTCCCCCCGCTCCATTGCCTCAGCGACGCTCTTTGCACTCACGAAGCGACCATCTCGCTCATCAAGTTTGGCGGGTTCTGCAGACGGGTTCAGTACAGCCTTTTCGGGACTGGGAGGGGGGGCGAGTTCTGGGATGGTCTCCTCCCAGCCGGTCGCGCGAGACCTCAGGAAGGCCACAACGTTGTTGATCTCCGCCTCTGCCAGCTTGTCTTTGTAGGCCACCATCGGGGTGCCATCGCGTCCGTTTGCGATCGTGTGTCGGATGAATGCGTCGGATGCCGTCGCCAGGAAGACTGGATGGGCCAGCACTGTGCCTGAACCACCCTCAGCATTGACGCCGTGACACTCGGCACAGTGCTGGGCATACACTGCCCGGCCTTGCTTGGCGTCACCCACAACTGGTGTGTCCGCAACAGGTGTTCGCTTGACGCCAGATTCCTTTATGAGCCAGTCCATGAGGGCGTGCTGAGCGTCATGAGAGAGCGGTCCGCCCAGGGTGTCCTGGAAGGCCGCCATTGGTGTATTTGGGCGACCGTAGGAGATCGCAGTCCACAGGTAGCCTCCGGGGGCCGACCCCATGAGTTGAGGGGAGCGAAGCGATGGTGCATTGTCAGCGGCGTACCCCTGTCGATCATCACCATGACAGAGTGCGCAGTAGCGTGCGTACACCGCTGCACCGTCATGATGCTTGGCCCCATGGCCGTGACTGTTGGCTTGGGCGGCAGAGGCAGGACCCTTGGTGACCTGTGCGGCGGCTGGTGAGGCGAATACCGAGATGAGCGATATGCACAGAAGGACGGTCCGAAGTGTCGGCATCAATATTTCCGGTTGTTGGTCTCGAAGAGTAGGCGGTCGCAGCATAGATAGCGGATGAAACGCCGTCATCGTGTTAACGCAAATGAGTTGCGACAACACGCTGCGGACAACGATGACCGCCTGTTTTGTGCGGTGGTGAGGTAGACATGGCGTCCGACCATTTAACTGACAAGCTGGGGTCTGTGGCAAGCACGATGTGTGCGCTTCACTGTGCGATTTGCGCGTTCTTGCCCTTCATTTTTACCGCGCTTGGACTCGGCGTTTTGCTGAGTCAACCCATCGAGTGGCTCTTTTCTCTTGTCGCGATTGGTTTTGGTCTTGGCGCGCTGGTCTTGGGATGGCGTAAGCATGGTTCGAAGACAGTGGCCACGCTCTTTATTTTGGGAGTGCTGGGCATTTTGGCGTCTCGCGGCTTGGAGATGGGTTCGGACCATCACGGGCATGAGGGTGAGCATCACGATGTTGCCGATGCCGGTGAGCATGGCGATGAGCATGGCGATGAGCATGGCGATGAGCATGGCGACGAGCACGGCGACGAGCACGGCGACGAGCATGGCGATGAGCACGGCGACGAGCACGGCGACGAGCACGGAGGGCATGACGACTCCGGCCATGCGCTCGGTGCTGCGGTGGGTGTGCTTGCTGGGATGACCCTCTTCTTTGGGCACATCCTCAACATTCGAACAGCGCGGCGACGCGAAGACGGCGCGACATGACTTCCCTCAGGTTTGTGACCACCAGGGAGATGGTCGGGGTGCCAAGATGACAGGTCTGCTGTTGGCTGCATCCCTGGCGCTTCTTGTGGGTCCGATCTGTACGATGCTGGGTGAGCGGTCTCACGCCGTGCGAGAGGTCTTTGATGGCTTCTCTCTTGTTGTCATCGGTGGCATCTGCCTCCTGGTCGTGATGCCGCATGTGGTCGAAGAGATTGGCGTCTTCGGGCTCGTATTGGCCTTTATTGGTCTCATTCTTCCCTGGGTGGGACACCGATTTGGGAGTGAGCGTCACGGCGTGCTCTGGGTTGTTGGTCTCGCGATTTCAGTTCACTTGATGATGGACGGCGCAGTCTTGGCCTTGGAGGACCACTCAGGGCTTCTGCCTTGGGCGGTGGTGTTGCATCGACTGCCGGTCGGTTTTGCGGTTGCAGTCGCTGTTCAAGGCATGACGCGTCCTGTTGTTACCGTGTGGGGAGTCGCCCTGGGGATGATCGCTGCCACGACCGCGGGCTTTTTTGTCGGTCCGACATTGGTCGCCAATGTGCCGCACTGGGTGGTGGGTGGAATGGAGGCGTTGGTCGCAGGTGGACTCCTCCACGTCGCCTTGAATCCCCAGAATCGAGACCATGCTTGTGATGGGCACGCCGTGGATGCGCTCGCCGACGATGCGCACACCCATACTCACTCCTGCGATGGTCATGCCCACGAACATGCGCACGATCATGGGTCTCACAGTCACCATGCGCACGACGATGGGTCTCACAGTCACCACGCGCACGACCATGCGCACGACGATGGGTCTCACGGTCACCATGCGCACGACCATGTCCATGATCACGACAACGAACAGGGCGACGTCAATGGCTGGGCTGCGGCGGGTACGCTCGTTGGCATTCTGGCCATCGTTGTGGGTCCAATGGTGAGCCCCGAGGCGGTCGATGGCAATGTCACGACCTTCCTTCATACCCTCGGTGTTCTTTTGCTTGAGAGCGCGCCCGCGCTGTTGTTTGGGTATGCGCTCGCAGGTCTGGTTCCGTTCTTGCTGACCGCGTCTCGGGCCGCTGCGCTTGGTCGTGGTGGACGTCTCTCGCAGTCTCTTCGTGGTGTCGCCTTCGGGCTCCCTCTCCCGGTGTGTTCATGCGGCGTTCTGCCGCTTTACGAATCTCTCATTCGACGCGGCGCTCCCCCTGTTGCCGCAATGGCATTCTTTGTCGCCACACCGGAGCTCGGTCTGGATGCTGTGCTCCTTTCTGTTCCGTTGCTGGGCACCTCGCTTACTGTTGCCCGCGTCGTTGCAGCCTTCCTTGTGGCTGTACTCGTTGCCCACCTGGTGGGTCGCCATGCTTCGGCCTCGACGGGGGCGGGGATGTCCATCTCCGAAGGGTCAAGCGACGGCTCACTCGGTGACCGCATTCATGCCGGCCTTCGTTTTGGCTTTGTCGAGCTGTTTGATCACACCATGCCCTGGATTGCGCTGGGACTCATCATCGCGGCAGCGGTCGAGCCGTTGCTGTCGCACGGCGCCATTGCCGCCATTCCTGGCCCACTTCAGGTCCCTCTGGCGGCGTTGATTGGGGTTCCTGTTTACGTCTGTGCTTCGGGAGCGACCCCCATCGCGGCGCTCGCCATTCACAAGGGGTTGTCGACGGGGGCCGCGATGGCATTCCTGATTGCGGGTCCGGCGACCAATGTGACGACCTTTGGTGTCTTGGCGCGACTTCATGGGCGTCGAGTGGCTGTCATGTTCGGCGTCTCGGTGACGGCCTTGGCCGTTGCTGCTGGCTGGATGATCGACGTGATCGGTGTCTCGGCGACGCCAATCCTCGAGGGTCATGCCTCCATCGACTCGCACGGGTCACTTCTGAGCATTGTTGCTGTGGTGGCTCTGATTTTGCTGGTCGTGGCATCTCTGTTTCGACAAGGTCCTCGGGGCGCAATCAAGCAGATCCTGGATCCAATCCATGTTCACTAAGAAACGGTCGGCATTGACCCAATCCGCCCCTCACCAAATTTGAGTAGAAGATCGATGAAAAAAGTCTCCTTTGTTGTGATGTCTCTGCTGATTAGCGCCTGCGCCAAGGACCCTGAATCGGAGGCTCCGAACATGCCGAGCCTCACTGACACCGGTGCGGTGGGCCCATTGATGCCCAAGGGCAACATCAAGATTGAGGAGGTGTACTACTCAGGCGCTGTGCCAACGGCGGGCATCGATCGGTACTACAGCGATCAGTTCATTGAGCTCATGAATGTCGCGGATGCACCAGTCATGGTGGGCGGACTCATCATCGGAGACGCTCCAGGTCTGGCGGGCGCCATCAATCCAGGCAATGCGCCCGGTGGCCCATACGTGAATGACCCCGACTATGTCTATCTCTCGACCGCATGGCGTATCCCCGGTGAGCCTGAAGATGTGTTGCTTGAGCCCGGTGAGTCTCTGGTGATTGCACAGGATGCAGCCACGCACAATCCCTACTCGCCTGTGAACACGCTCAATGCTGACTTCGAGGCCTACGTCGATGAGTTCGGCGAGGACTTCGACGATGCGATCGTCCCGAACCTCGAGAGCCTCTGGTACGGCGCTGGGTACGACTGGCTGGTCACCGTCTTTGGTCCGACCATCATCGTGTTGTCGCCAGACGCTGCGGAAGCGCTCGAGCAGACGGGAGGCGAGTACGAACCCGTCCGGGCGCATGTATCGACTGTGGTCGACACGATGGAGGCTCTGATGGATGGAGACAGTGGCGACTTCAAGCGTCTGCACTCATCCGTCGATAGCGGCTTCATTCATGTTTCTGGCACGTACACGGGAGAGTCCGTCCGTCGTATCCGAGATGAGAACGACCAGCTGGTCGATACCGATGACTCGGGCGCTGACTTTGAGGTCTCTTCCACCCCCAATCCAGGGATCACTGAAGACTGATCCTGGACGCCAGCTTCTGTCCTGTGGTCTCAACACCACCCATTTCTTTCACCCACAACCTCTATGAGGAAAACAACAATGATGAAGTCTTTTGTAATGATGGCCCTTGCACTGCTCGTGCCGATGACCGCCCTGGCGGACGAGCCAGAGATGACCGACAAGGAGTACACAGAGTTCTTGGCGAAGAGCCCGTTCAACAAGATGTACCCAAAGTCGATCGCGCCTGGTGCTGCTGAGTACTTTGGTACCTTCAACTCTCTCTTCGTCGATGGACCCATTGAGTCAAAGGAAGCGCGGCTTGTCGCGGTCTCAGCCTCAGCGGCCATGCGATGCGAGTACTGCATCACGGCCCAGGTTCACTTGGCCAAGAAGGCTGGAGCCACAGATGATGAGATCAAGGCGGCCATTCAGATTGCTGCCGAGGTCGCGCGCTTCTCCATCCTCTTGTACGGCAATGAGTTCGGTCAAGACGAGCTGAAGAAGGTCCTCAAGATCGAGGAGTAGGCCCAACCCTGTGCAGTCCATGCATCCCCTGTTCTGGCTCTCAGTGAGCCTGTGGGTTGTGTGGACTGCACGCGGGAATCGATTGAGTTGCCGATCTTCTGGCTGTGACCGGCTATGTGACTCAATCAGCGCCACGGCGCGAGTGATTGCCGACCACCAAGGAGAAACCGATGCCTCGCCATGCCCGCCTTACAAGCCGTGAGCTGGATCAGATGCGTGCGTCGTGTCAGCTCGCGTCGCGAACCCTCGAGATGGTGGCTGAGCACATTCGGCCCGGCATCACAACCAATGAGATCGATCGGCTCGTCGACACGTTCATTCGTGATCACGGCGCCTATCCTTCCCCGCTGAACTACAGGGGCTTTCCCAAGAGTGTCTGCACATCGATCAACGAGGTCGTGTGTCACGGGATCCCTGAGGACCGTGCCCTCTTAGATGGCGACATCGTCAACGTCGACGTGACCTGCACCCTTCCCTCGGACGACGGATTCTTCGGGGACACCAGCGTCACATTCTACGTCGGCGAGCCGAGTCCAGCCGCCATTCATGTGACCGAGGTCGCCCGTGAGGCGCTGGAGATTGGCATTGCAGCCGTGCGCCCAGGCGTGCGGGTCGGCGACATTGGTCACGCCATCCAGACCTTTGTCGAGTCGAAAGGCTGCAGTGTCGTTCGTGACTTCTGCGGGCACGGCATCGGTCGTCAGTTCCACACACCGCCCACAGTGACCCACTATGGTTTGCCGGGTACGGGTGCTGTCATCAAGCGTGGCATGACGTTCACGATCGAGCCCATGGTGAACCTCGGATCGTGGGAGACGGAGATTCTCGACGATGACTGGACAGCCATCACTCGGGATGGATCGCTCTCTGCACAGTTTGAGCACACCCTCCTTGCGACACGCTCGGGCGTCGAAGTGCTGACCCGTCGAAGCACGGTCCTCAGGGAGAGTGAGGACCGTCCGTACGCGAAGCTGGGTCCATTGAGTGTGCCGGCCGCGTTCAGTCGGGACCGGACCTGAGCTGAACAACAGGGGGTGGCACTTTGGTGTGCACCGCTGGTCGATGTGCGTCCTGGCCCATCTTGAGACTACGTGACAAATGTATGTGGTTCAGGAAATAGGCTTACAAACTACCCTTTCCAGCATCTCTGGGTGTTCGCTTCTTCAGGACGAACCGGCTTGCCGGGCTCGGAAGGTGTTTTGCGGTAAAATGCAGTCCTTCGCCCTGGTGGTCTTGTGAACCTTCTGTGTTCGATTAGAGATGGAAATCGAAACCACCTTTTGCTCTCGACAGCTTGTCTGCAGACTCCACGTGAGCGTGTCCGATGGATCGCGAATTAAACGTCACCAACCTCAGCTTTGTAGAAGCGCTTTACGAGGCGTACCTCCGCGATCCCGCAGGGGTGGACCCAGAGTGGAGGGCGTACTTTCAGGCTTATGAGCCAGAGAGAACGCAGGCCATCGGGCCATCAAAGGCCGCGCAGAGCATCTTTCGAGGCGCCGCTGCGCCGGCGAGTGTGGCTCCTGCACGGCCACGGCCGACTGCCGGTGTTGATGCCCACACGCCCAATCCAGCGCACATCGCCATCATCAGGGACTTGAAGTTCTTCTCCGGGTTCACCGATGACGAACTCTCGGTCATTTCCAGCCTGACTGAGTCATGCGTCGTGCAGGCTGGCGACCATCTCTTGCGTCGCGGTGACGTCGGGAACGGTGTGTACTTTGTGCACCAGGGAGTGGCGAAGGTCGAGCGTGCCGGTGAGTGGGTGGCCAATCTTGGGGCTGGTCAGGTGATCGGGGGGATGACGTTCTCGCCCAGCCAAACACGGTCCGCCGACGTGCTCGCCCGAGAAGAACTCCATCTGCTCAAGCTCAATCCGTCGAACCTGAACACACTGCTCGATCAGCACGCCGTCTTTGCTCGTCGCTTGTTTGAGGTCACAGCCAATCGCCTGCGGACGACCAGCATGATCCAGCAGCGTGTCGGGCAACTGGTCCGGTTGTACCGTGTGCGTGGTCACGTGATGGCCGACCTGGACCCGCTCGGTGTCTCACCTGAGCCTCATCCAGAGCTCGAGCTCGAGTACCACGGCTTGTCCGATGATGATCTGGACCAAGTCGTCTATCTGGGCGATCGCAACCTCGAGGTGCATACGCTTCGCTCAATCGTCGAGATGATGAGCAACACGTACTGCAAGCACATCGGTGTACAGTTCATGCACATCGAGGAGGTCGAGGTTCAGGAGTGGCTCCAAGAGCGCATGGAGTCGACTCAGAACACCTGCCAGCTGAACCGAGACCAGCAAGTTCGAATTCTCACCAAGCTGACTGAAGCCGAGCTCTTTGAGACCTTCATTCACGCCAAGTACTTGGGGGCGAAGCGGTTCTCGCTGGAGGGTGCAGAAAGCCTGATTCCATTGCTGGATATCGCCATCGAAGAGGCTGCTGATCGTGACGTCGAAAAGGTCGTCCTTGGCATGGCCCACCGTGGGCGCCTCAACGTGCTCGCGAACATCATGGGCAAGCAGCCCAAGCAGATCTTCGCTGAATTCGAGGACGCGACACCTGAGAAGTACATCGGCAAGGGTGATGTGAAGTACCACATGGGCTTCTCGAGCGTTCGAACCAGCCAGTCGGGCAAGCCGATTCATCTCTCGCTCTGCTTCAATCCCAGTCACTTGGCCTTCATCACTCCGGTGGTGCAGGGCCGTGTTCGGGCAATCCAGGACCGGCTGAACGATGACACCCGAGACCAGGTGATGGGCATCGTTATTCATGGCGATGCCGCCTTCTCGGGGCAAGGCGTCATTCAAGAGAGTCTCAACCTCAGCGAGCTCGAGGGCTATCGCTCGGGAGGTACGCTGCACATCGTGGTGAACAATCAGGTCGGCTTCACGACCGATCCCACAGACTCTCGCAGCTCCCGCTATGCCACCGATGTCGCGAAGCTGCTTCAGGTGCCCGTCTTCCACGTGAACGGGGAGCATCCCGATGCCGTGGCGCAGGTCATCAAGCTGGCGATGGAGTTCCGGAGCCGCTGGGGCCGAGATGTCGTCATCGACATGTATTGCTACCGCCGGCATGGCCACAACGAGGGCGATGAGCCGCGATACACGCAGCCTGAGATGTACCAGCGCGTTGATCGGCAGGCGACGGTGCGTGAGAACTTCGTCCGGAACATGGTCTCTCTCGGTGTGGTCACCGATGAAGACGCCAAGGGCATTGCAGCGACCTGTAAAAAGTCCCTCGAAGAAGAACTCGATGTCGCCCGCGGTGCCAACAGCGAGCAGATACTGGCATCGACCAGCGAGATTCGAACGATGTGGGCGGGCTACCACGGAGGCTTGGAGTCTCAGGAGAAGCCGCATGAGACAGCCATCTCTCAGGATACGGTGGTCGACCTACTCCAGCGCATCACATCCGAGCCTGACATCAAGCTCAACCGTAAGCTGTCGCGCCTGATCAAGCGTCGCGCTGAGATGGTGGATGGAAAGCCTCTGGACTGGTGGGCCGGCGAGGCCCTGGCGTTCGCCAGCCTGCTCGAAGACGGCACACTGATCCGTCTGAGTGGTCAGGATTCCCAGCGGGGGACCTTCAGTCACCGTCATGCTGTACTCCATGATCAAGAGACCGGTCGAGAGGTCTCAGCATACCAGGCGCTCTCTGGCTCCGGGGACCAGTTCAAGGTGTACAACAGTCCACTCTCGGAGGCCGCTGTTTTGGCCTTTGAGTTCGGCTACAGCTTGGAGTGGCCCGATGGGTTGATCATCTGGGAGGCTCAGTTTGGAGACTTCGCCAATGGCGCGCAGGTGATCATCGATCAGTTTATCTCCACCTCGGAGGACAAGTGGTCGCGCCTCAGTGGCCTGGTCATGCTCCTGCCGCACGGGTTTGAGGGACAGGGTCCAGAGCACTCTTCGGCTCGCCTTGAGCGTTTCCTCACCCTCGCAGCCGAGGACAATATGCGTGTGGCGAACCTCACCACACCCGCGCAGATTTTCCACGCCTTGCGACGCCAGGTTCAGTCTAAGCAACGCAAGCCTCTGGTGGTGATGACGCCGAAGAGTTTGTTGAGACACCCGCAGGCGGTCTCCACGCTGGAGGACTTCAGCCAGGGCGTGTTCCAGAAGGTCATACCGGATGGTGGAGATCGGAATCCTGCTCACGCTCCCTTCATCATCCTGTGCTCTGGGAAGGTGTACTACGAGCTCGTCGATGCACGCGAAGCCGACTCAGAGCTGGCCGATGTCCCGGTTCTTCGACTTGAGCAGTTGTACCCATTCCCAGGGGATGCGCTCGCCGAAGCCCTCTCTGCCTATCCAGATGGAACAGAGGTTCGCTGGGTTCAAGAAGAACCCGCAAACATGGGTGCCTGGCGCTTCATTCGAGAGCGCTTCGATGAAGAGTCATTCGATAGATTCAAGCTGGTCAGGGTGTCCCGACCAGAGTCTGCCAGCCCAGCGACAGGGTCTGGCTCAAGCCATAAATTGGAGCAAGCCCGCTTGATGGCGGGTGCGCTCGAAAAGAGCCCGTGTGCGGCCAAGTAGAGGAAAGTATGTCTGGTGAGATTGTGGTCCCATCCGTGGGGGAATCCATCAACGAGGTGGTGGTCAGCCGTTGGCTGGTCGAGGTCGGTTCGTATGTGGCTGTCGACACGCCTGTGGTCTCCCTGGAGACGGACAAGGCCACCGTCGAGGTACCTGCGCCGATCCCAGGCTACCTCCGCGCCATTGAAAAGGTTGAGGATGATGTCGCCGAAGTGGGTGCGATTCTCGGGCTCATTGAGGCTGGAGATCCGCCGGCTGATGCCGAGGTTGAGGCAGCACCTGAGCCAGCTCAGGCCCCAGCAGCACCGACCAAGGACGCCATCGCGATGCCTGCAGCCCAGCGTGTTCTGGACCAGGCCGGCCTGAAGGCCTCTGATGTGAAGGGTACAGGCCGCGGTGGTCGTGTCCTCAAGGAAGATGCTGTGGCGGCCACAAAGGCGGCGAAGGCACCCCCGCAGAAGGCGGCGCCGACCCCTGCAGGCTCACGCGAAGAGGAGGTCGTGAAGATGACCCGTCTCCGCAGGACCATCGCGTCTCGCTTGGTCGAGGCACAGCAAACTGCGGCCTTGCTCACCACGGTGAATGAGGCAGACATGACCGCGGTGATGGAGATGCGGTCTCGCTTCAAGCAGCACTACCTCGACAAGTACGGGATCAAGCTCGGATTCATGTCCTTCTTCGTGAAGGCAGTCATTGAAGCCCTCAAGGCCTATCCAGCGCTCAATGCCGAGATTCGTGGCGATGACATTGTCTACAAGCACTACTACGACATCGGTGTAGCCATCGGTGGCGGGAAGGGCCTTGTTGTGCCGATTCTTCGCAACGCGGAGTCGATGAGCTTCGCAGACATCGAGCTCAAGATCGCAGAACTTGGTCGAAGAGCCAAGGCCGGTCAGATCATGCCGGATGATCTCACCGGAGGCAGCTTCAGCATCACCAATGGTGGTGTGTATGGTTCCCTTCTCTCTACCCCAATCGTGAACCCTCCTCAGAGTGGCATCCTGGGCATGCACAACATTGTCGAGCGTCCAGTTGGTGTTGACGGGCAGGTGGTTCTGAGGCCCATGATGTACCTGGCTGTCACCTACGACCACCGCATCGTGGATGGGCGTGAAGCGGTCGCATTCTTGATTCGCATCAAGGAGTGCATTGAGAACCCAGAGCGGATTCTCCTGGAGATCTGAGCATGAGTCAGTCATTTGATGTCGTCGTTATCGGTGCCGGGCCAGGGGGCTACGTCGCTGCGATTCGCTGTGCACAACTCGGCCTCCGGACCGCGTGCATTGAGCGGGAGCCTGCGCTGGGCGGGACATGCCTGCGCGTCGGCTGCATTCCGTCCAAGGCGCTCCTGGAGTCCAGCGAGCGGTACGTGGAGGCGCAGCACCACCTCGAAGAGCATGGCGTAAAGGTCAAGGGTGTCGGGCTCGATCTGGCTCAGATGTTGGCCCGCAAGGACAAGATCGTCAAAGGGCTCACGGACGGCGTGGCTCACCTGCTCAAGAAGAACGGTGTCGAGCGCTTTGACGGACATGGTTCATTCGTCGGACAGACCGATGAGGGCTACCAGATCCAGGTCAAGGGTGCGGAGACTGACGTCACCATCATTGGTCAGAAGGTCATCATTGCGACGGGAAGCAAGGTTGCGGACCTGCCCGGAGTGGAGTGGTCGGACAAGGTGGGTGGGAGCACCGAGGCGCTCTCGTATCCGAAGGTGCCGAAGCACCTGGTGGTCATTGGTGCAGGTGTGATTGGCCTCGAGTTGGGTTCAGTCTGGGCTCGGCTTGGAGCCGAGGTCACGGTTTTGGAGTACGCAGACCGCTGCCTCTCGATGATGGACTCGGCCATCGGCAAGCAGGCTGCACGAATCTTCAAGAAGCAAGGCCTGACCCTCAAGTTTGGCGTTCGCGTCACTGGGGCGCGCAAGAAGGGGCGAGGGTGTGTTGTAGAGGCGGAGGGACTGGAGCCCATCACCTGCGACCGCGTTCTCGTGGCCGTGGGGCGGAGTCCGTATACGGACAACCTGGGACTCGATACCGTGGGTCTCGCCACGGACGACCGCGGCCGAATCCCCACCAACGACCACCTGGAGACTTCGGCGGCCGGTGTCTTTGCCATCGGCGATGTCGTGAAGGGTGCCATGCTTGCGCACAAGGCGGAGGAAGAGGGCATCGCTGTCGCGGAGTTCATCGGAACGGGCTGGGGACATGTCGACTACAATGCGATCCCCAACGTCATCTATACCGATCCGGAGATCGCGACGGTCGGGAAGACCAGCGAGGAGCTGAAGGCTGAGGGTGTCCCGTTCAAGGAAGGATCGTTCCCCTTCAAGGCGAACGGACGAGCCCGCGCCATCGGCAGCACAGATGGCTTGGTCAAGATCTTGGCTCATGCCGAGACTGACCGTGTGCTGGGTGTCCATATGATCGGTCCTCGGGTCGGCGAGCTGATCATCGAGGCCGCCATGGCGATGTCCTTTGGTGCCTCCAGCGAAGATATCGCTCGGGTCTGCCACGCCCACCCGACACTCCATGAGGTGGTCAAGGAGGCTGCGCTCGCGGTGGATGGTCGACCCATTCACATGTGAGCGCTCAATAGAGCAGCCACGATTTGCTCGGGTAGGTCTCAGGATGGCCAGAGTGGTGTCGCTCGGGCCTGATGATCGTTTTGAGATGTATATTTGCACATTTGTGCAAATATGTGTTAGAGTAGGTGCATGACTGATGAAGACGTCCAAGAGCTCGCTGACCTTCTGAAAGCACTGGGAGAGATGAATCGCCTCTCTCTCGTGTGTCGGCTCTGCGACTGCAACACACCACAGAAGGCCATGTGCCTGTGTGATTGCTGCAACGTGGACGCTTCAGGTGTCTCTCGCCACCTCAAGGTGTTGTCTCAAGAGGGCATCGTGAGTGTCGAGAAAGATGGTCGAGAGCGAAATTATTCGTTGAACCGGTCGTTTGTGGCCAGCCGCCTGAGATTTCTGGCGGACAAAATTGATACCCAACAGGAGCAATCATGACAGAAGAACAATGCGAATGTGAATGCGAGACCGCCGAGTGCTGTGAGGCACAAACCTGCGAGTGCTGCAGTTCGGGTTGCTGCTGCGGCTGAGCAAACCCCTCTGCCATGGCGGTCGGCAGCGGAGAAGCGCTGACCGCCTACGGTAGGGCTGCGAACATGCCAGATGAGCTTCACCGGCTCAGGTGCTTGGCTTTATCCGTTCGACCTTTTTGCAATTCAGTTGCGATTGGTTTCGCCGACGGATAGCGGGTGGTCGGTCTCGGGAGGCCACCGTGAGCAGTTTAACGAGCCTCAACTGGCTGATAGTGGGTGGTGGAATCCACGGCGTTCACATAGCAGCCAAGCTGCTCGGCGAGGCAGAGGTTGATCCGTCCCGCCTACGAATTGTCGATCCGGGCGACCGTCTCCTAGAGCGTTGGCGAACCTGCACAGCGACCACCGGGATGACCCACCTGCGCTCACCGTCTGTACACAACCTGGATCTGAATCCGTGGTCTCTTTTCCGGTATGCGGGAAAGCGAAAGACAAGGAAGTCCGGGCTTTTTGCGTCCCCAAATAATCGTCCCAGTCTGCGCTTTTTCAACGATCACTGCGACAAAGTCATCAAAGAATATGGTCTGAGCGCGCTCCACATTCGCGCGCGGGCCACTGCCTGCTCGTTGGACTGTGACCGTGTGACGGTGGGACTCTCTACAGGTGAGGAACTCACTGCGCAGAACGTCGTCCTCGCCATTGGGGCGGGCGAGCAACCACAGTGGCCGGACTGGGCGCTTCGTGATGATCCTCGGATACACCACATCTTTGATCAGGCATTCGCTGGATGGCCTACGACACTGGAAACTGTGGCCGTTGTGGGCGGCGGAATTTCCGCGGCTCAAATCTCGCTGCGCCTCATTGATGAGGGACACAAGGTTCACCTTGTGTCTCGTCATGAGTTGCGTGAACATCAGTTCGATAGTGACCCCGGTTGGCTTGGACCCAGGCTCATGACTGGCTTCAATAGTGAGGAAAACATCGATAGGCGGCGTGCGATGATTGCCTCGGCGCGTCACAAGGGATCTGTGCCGCCTGATGTCCGCAGGTCCATTCGAGACGCCATATACAGAGGCCGCGCACGCTGGCTCAAGGGTGAAGTCGATGGTCTTGATCATGACGGAGACTTGCTCACACTGAGGATGACGACAGGGGCTACTGTGAACGCCAATCGCGTCCTTCTTGCCACGGGTTTTGCCGGTGGAAGACCGGGTGGCACATTCATCGACGAGCTGGTTCGGTCGGCGTCGCTCCCATGCGCGAGTTGCGGATACCCAGTGGTTGATAAGGCTCTGCGTTGGCATCCTCGAGTGTATGTCTCCGGTCCGTTGGCTGAATTGGAACTCGGTCCGTCTTCGCGGAACATTTCGGGTGCCCGGAGGGCTGCGGAGCGGCTGGTTGCCGTCGCGACCTCGCCTGAAGCCCCTACGGGTATTCAGCGCAGCAGCCCATGAGGTGTGGCTGATCTACACGCAAATGGATTGCATTTAGTGGATGGCTGCATTACCGGGCGGGCCTAATAGGGAGCTTAAGATGCATCTGGCCGAGGGCATGCTTCCGCTGCATCAAGCGGTCGGATGGACTGCGCTGGCTGCTCCTGCGCTTGTCTGGAGTCTTCGCGGTGAGCAGTTGGTTCGTCGCGGCTCCGCGTCACCTCAGGTGATCATTGCAGGCGCCACCAGCCTGCTCTTTGCAGCAACCCTGCTCCCGATCCCCGTACCTGTGGTTGGGGCCACCAGTCATGTCTGCCTCACTCCAGTCCTCGGACTTGTGGTCGGTGTTCGCCGGATCATCTGGCCGACCTTCTTTGTGCTTCTGCTGCAGGCTGTGTTCTTTGCCCATGGTGGACTGACCACGCTCGGGGTCAACATGCTGACCCTCGGCCTGTTGGGGCCTGTTGTGACCGTTGGCTTATGGCATTTCTTTCGGCACATTGGAGCAGGCAATATGCTCGGGCTTGGCGTGGCCTGTGGTGCTGGAGGCTTGTCGGTCTACGTGGCTGACGCGCTCGCCTTGGCTGCGGCGTTGTCGGATGTGTCAGACCCAGTGACCACCTTCAAGGGCATTTTGGTTGGATTTGCCCCCGTCCAGATTCCACTGTCTGTGCTTGAGTCTGTCGCATCTGTGGGGCTGGTGCGCGTGCTCACCACGCGCAAGCCAGGTCTCATGCCAGACAACCTTAAGGCAGTACGAGTGATTCCCAGGGTGGTGTCCTCTGCGTTGATACTGCTCTTGGCCGTGGGCCTGTCAGGCTGTGGCTATCAAGGCATTGATGGGACCGTGTTCGGGGCCGTTGCTGAGGCTTCCGGTCGGCCGCCGACGGATAGCATCCTCGATCTCAGTCAGGGGGAACTCGGGTTGGGCATGTCGGTCATCATCCTGTTCGGCCTCGGATTCGTGGCGGGACGCAACTGGGAAAGGCTTTCGGTTGATTCGCCGCCGAGTGAGGGAGATGATGCACTTCCACGCTGAACATGCCCTGTTCTTTGAGCAGCAACAGCCACTGTGGCGTTCAACCCTCTGCCTGGGCCTGACCATCGGTGTGCTCGTGTTGAACGCGGGGTCAGGCAGCTGGAGGGTATCCTTGGGTTGCGCTTTCGTCGCGGCGGTCCTCCTGGTCTCGGCGTACCTTCATGGTCAGCGGCGGATAGCGCCGGCCCTGACCTGGACGGTTGCCCTCATCGCGACGGCCCTTCTGGGTGGTGCCTTGCTCAGCAGTGGACCGACCCGTGTTCTCGAGGTCACGGCTCGTGTGGGGTGTGGCGTCCTCTGGGTCTTATGGCTTGGAACCCAGGTCGACTGGGCGTCTCTCCGTCGGGTTCTCTTGACGCTTCGTGTGCCCGATGGAGTGGTCTCAACTGTGGACCATGCCATCATGAACGGGGTCCTTACACACCAAGAATGGGGTCGTCGGCGAGACGCTGCTCGTCTTCGGCTCGGTCACTCGAGCCTGTCTCCGAAGGTGTGGGCGTGCTTGCTCGGAGAGGGTGCTCTCAGCAGTGTCCAACGGCTCGAGGCCATAGAAGAAAGTGGGGTCATCCGAAGTAGTCGGGTCACAGATCTTGGGGTGGACGACGCCGTCAAGCTGGACATGGTCGACATTGAAAGAGATGGCACGGTGGTCTTGGAGAAGGTCAGTTTGCGCATTGAGTCTGGAGAATGGCTGCTCTTGTGTGGACCGAGCGGTGCCGGCAAGTCCAGCCTCCTTCGCTTACTCGCTGGGCTGGATACCCCTGCTCAGGGTGAGCTGTCCCGTTTTGGGTGTGAGATTCGGACAGGAACGACACTCGCAGAACGAATTGATGGACGTGTCGGTCTCCTGAGTCAGAATCCAGAGCATCACTTCATTGCGAGTACGGTGGCCGAAGACATCGCCTGGGGCCTACTCCGTCGAGGAGTGGATGCTGAGGAGGCGAGGCATCGCTCCCTGGAGATGGCGTCGTCGCTCGGCATCAAGCACTTGATGGAGCGACCCTGCCATGCGTTGAGCTTTGGCGAGCAACGTCGGGCCGCACTCGCCGGTTTGCTGGTGCTCGAACCGTCGCTTCTCTTGCTCGATGAACCAACCTCAGGCCTCGATCCCGTCGCCGCAGATGAGCTTCGCAATCTGGTCGGTCAAGTCGTACATCGGACCGGGGCTGCATGTGTGTGGGCCACTCATGATCTACAGACGGTTCCCGCACAGGCGAGTCGAGTCGTGCTTTTGCGCGATGGTGGTGTCGTGTTTGATGGTCCCTCGGCGGAAGGGCTCAATCGCTCTTGGCTTGTTCGGGCGGGGCTTGCACGGGCGGAGACAGAGGGGGCGGCATGTTGATTGGTGGTCCTGCAACACGGCCGAATCTCGACGCCGTTCGGCGGATAAAGCGCGCCCTACATAAGGACCTTCCGCTGTCTGAAGATGCCATCATCACTGTGACTCAGTTGGCCTGCTTAGAAGATGACTGCGCTCCCATCGAGACGGTCATTGGCCTGTTTCAAGCCGACGAGCCTCGGCTGCAATACAAAATCCATAAATCGACCGACGCCATCGGTGCCGCCGACCTCCTTGAGGTGTACGAGGCATGGGGCTTCTCGGTTCAGAATTCCGAACTCGATTCACTGCTCAAGGAGAACTAAGTGAACACGCAAGAAAAAGTCCCTGTCACCATCCTGACCGGCTTCCTCGGATCTGGGAAGACCACTTTGCTCAACCGGATCCTCAGCGAGGAGCATGGCAAGCGAATCGCCGTGATCGAGAACGAATACGGGGAGGTTGGCATCGACCAGGCGCTGGTCATCAATGCAGATGAAGAGATCTTCGAGATGTCCAACGGCTGCATCTGCTGCACGGTCCGAGGCGACTTGATTCGAGTCCTCGGCAACCTGATGAAGCGACGGGACAAGTTTGACTACGTGCTGGTCGAGACCACTGGGCTCGCTGATCCTGGTCCGGTCGCTCAGACCTTCTTTATGGATGACGAGATTCGGGAGGAATTCTCACTTGATGGAATCGTGACCCTCGTGGACGCGGCTCACATCGGTCAGCAACTCGGTCGGAGTGATGAGAGCACAGAGCAGATCGCATTTGCGGATGTGATGATCCTGAACAAGACAGATCTGGTCGAGACAGACGATCTGGATGCCCTCGAGACTCGCCTCCGCGACATGAATCGCATGGCTCGGGTCGTCCGAAGTGAGAAAGCGGATGTGCCCATAGATACGGTCTTGAATCTCAGTGCCTTCGACCTCGATCAGGTCCTCGAGCGCCGACCGACCTTCCTCGAGCCGGAGTACCCTTTTGAGTGGTCAGGCGTCTATGCGCTCCAGCCAGGCCGCTACCAGCTGAGCCTCGCGGAGGGTCCCGACCCAGAAATGTCCCTCGTGGTCAGACCCGAGCAGGGTACCGATGATGCGGGGCTGCGAGATGGCGCGGAGTGGTGCGTCCGTCGGTACGCTGAGCCGGCCGATGAGGTCGAGGCCGGTGCGGATGTGGCGATTGGAACGCACGTCAGCCTCCAGCTGCAAGCGGATGGTCGGAAGTCCTTCTTCATCTCAGTGGATGAAGCCACCAAGGTGGGGCTCTTTGCTCAGCACACCGCCGAGGAGTTCGACATGAAGTTGCTGCGCGACGACGGCACCGAGGTGGATGTCGAGGTCGAGCGCATCTGGGTTGCACAGCACGAGCATGATGATGAAGTGGGCTCCTTCGCCATTGAGCGAACGGGCGATGTCGACCCTGGGCGGCTCAATGCATGGTTGAGTGAAGTTCTACGGGAGCGGGGCATCGACCTCTTCCGGATGAAGGGCTTCTTGGCCATCGCTGGTGAGCCCGATCGCTTCGTATTCCAGGGCGTACACATGCTCTTCGACGGACAGCCAGAGCGGCCTTGGGGTGACTCCCCGCGCTTGAACCAGTTGGTGTTTATCGGTAGAAATCTGGATCAAGAAGCCATGGAGCGTGGCTTTGATGCGTGTCTGGTTTGAGTAACGACAAGCCCAGGGGTGTCATGCGTGAGGGCTGGTCCTCGACCGTCGGTGACTATGCGATCGCTGGTGGGTGGGCCTGCAAGGGCGGCCTGCTGGTGGTCGGCGATGCCGCCGGTAGCGTCTATGCATTCGAGGCTACATCCGGGCAAACACGCTGGGTGAAGTCGGAGGCGCACGCGGGCGGCATGCTCGCGATGTCCGTCCAGCCGGGTGGGGACCGTGTTGCGACAGTCGGTCAGGACGGACGGGCTCTCATTTGGATTGCTGAAGACGGCGAGGTGAGCCAGACCATTGAGCTGGGGACCGGCTGGATTGAGAACGTGGCCTGGTCATCAGATGGACAACTGTTGGCCGTGTCGGTGTCTCGTCGTGTTCATGTCTTCAATCTCGACGGTCACGAGGTCTGGCGATCCGAGGATCACCCGAGCACGGTGAGCACGATCGCATGGTCTGGCTCAGACCAGCTGGCCACTGCATGCTACGGCAGGGTCACCTTTTTTGAGGCCTCCTCTGGTGAGGTGGGGGAGACGCTGGAGTGGAAAGGGTCCTTGGTGTCCATGGTTCTCAGTCCCGACGGCAGTGTCGTGGCCTGTGGAAGTCAGGACAACTCGGTTCATTTCTGGCGGCGCTCTACGGGTGAAGACTCGGAGATGCATGGGTATCCGGGTAAACCGTCGGCCTTGGCTTTTGACCACAAAGGCATGCTGCTTGCCACCGGCGGAGGGACGGATGTCACGGTCTGGAGCTTCCAAGGGGACGGCCCCGAGGGCACCAGTCCCGGGACCCTGGAGCTTCACGTCAAACCGATCACGACCTTATCGTTCGCAAACAAAGGAAATCGACTCGCTTCTGGAGCGCGTGATGGCGCGGTCGTGTTGTGGTCAGTTCTGGACTTTGGTGAGGGTGGGCCAATTGGCGCGGCCCTCGTGGGTGACGAGACCAGCGTCCCTGACGTGGTGTCTGGTCTGGCCTGGAGACCGGATGATCGCGGTCTCGCAGCCTTCGATGCCAGCGGTGGAGTGACCTACTGGCGCGTCATGGACCGATGAAGAATTCCAAGGCCGTTTTTCGTGCGCTCGAACAGCGTTTGTCCAATGCGAGTTGGTTCAACGACGAATGGACCATCTACAACCGCGGCGAGTACGTCCAGGTGTACAAAGATGGCTGGCACAACGACAATCAGGGAGGCATTCACTTCGAGACCTACATCGAGGCTCGTGAAATGCGAGAGAAGGCGTTCCCTGTCTGCGTCCATGCGGAGGAGGACTGCCCCTCACAGGAGCGATTCATCCAAGAACTCATGGCCATCGAAGGCGATCGGATTCGCAGCTGGAAGGGCTACAAGGCTGTGGGCAAGGGCTACACAGTCTGCATGCGAACGCTGCCGTTGAACTTCAAAAACCTCGACCAGCGTCTCTTCGAAGAGTTCTCGAGGCTTCGGAAGCTCGAGGCGGGCATCGAGGAAGCGCTCGCTCGGGTGTCTGGGTGAGGCAAGCTCAAGGACGATGAGTAAGCGCAAGAAGAGTCCCTGTGTCGATGTCTGTCAGTACCCGCGTCCCAAGGGGTGGTGTTTGGCCTGTGGTATGACGAGCAAAGAGTCGCGCGCTTGGCGGACGATGAGGCCCTTTGACCAGAACAATCTCCTGAGACAACTCCATCGACGCCTGTCAGAACTGAAGGCGCTTGGCGTCGATGCCAGCTCGGGAGCTGTGTAGGCAAGGCCTCCATCGGCGAAGGCGCCCCGCCATCGCGTCGAGACATCACCGTTAATCAACACTTTTTCTGACCCACTACTCCTCGCAGGAGGCCCCATGATCCTCATTTTGACGCTGAGCGCCTTTGCCGCGACCCCGACCTACGAGCAGCCCTCGGCGGAGGTCCAAGCGATTCTGGATGCGAGCAGCCCGCCCGCAGTGACTGTCTCACCCGACCGGCAGTGGATGCTCGAGCTGGAGCGACCCAGCCTCCGACCGGTCTCGGCACTGGCCGAGCCCGAAGTGAAGGTCGCTGGTATCAAGATCAATCCTGACACAAACGGGCCGGCGCGAGAGTACGCATACCGAGGCATCGAGCTTCGGGATGTGGCGCCGCACCGGAAGGCCACCCGGGTGGACATCGCCCTGCCTGAGGGTGCCCAGGTTCGCAACGTCTCCTGGAATTTTGAGAGCACAGGATTCAGCTTTACGCTGACTCAGGAGTCAGGAATTGAGTTGTGGTACGCCGAGGTTCCATCTGGTGCCATTCGTCGCCTGACAGGACCTGTGATGAACGCTGCTTACGGAGCGCCTTGTGACTGGCTTCCTGACGATCAGGGCCTCATCTGCAAGCAAGTGCCTGAGGCACGGGGTGCAGCACCTGAGGCCAGTTTGGTGCCTGTGGGGCCAGTGATCGATGAAAACCTGGGTCGTAAGGCTCCGGCGCGAACCTACAGCAATCTGCTCAAGACTCCGCACGACGAAGTACTGTTCGAGCACTACCTGCAGAGTGAGCTGGTCCGGGTGGGTCTGGACGGAACGATGCATCCGCTGACGCCAGCCGAGATTGTCGATGAGGCGACCCCGTCACCAGATGGTGAGTGGCTCCTCGTGGAGACGCTCCACCGACCCTGGAGCTACCACGTCTCCGCGAGTCGCTTCCCGTCGAAGAAGCGGGTGATACGGATTGCAGACCCCTCGGATGTCAAAGAGATCGAGACGCTGCCGCTGGCGGATGACATTCCCATTGCCCGAGGCTCCGTAAGAACCGGCAAGCGCTCGGTGTCGTGGCGCGCCGATGAGCCAGCCACTCTGTACGCCATCGAAGCACTCGATGGCGGAGATGCTGCAGCCGAGGCCGCCAAGCGAGACCGGGTGAGTCTGCTCTCAGCGCCCTTCGAAGACGAGTTCATGCCGATGTGGGAGTCGGAGCTACGACTCAGCAGCGTCATGTGGGGAGACGACAACCTGGCGATGGCCTGGACCTGGCGCTGGAATGACCGAAAGCTCAGGACCTGGAATCTCGATCCAAGCGGGGAGCGTGAGCCCAAGGTGATGAACGAGCGATCGTTTCAGGACAACTACGCCGATCCGGGTAGCCCCATGTCCCGACCTGGACCTCATGGCTGGGGTGTCATCCATCAGACAGCGGGCGGGGTGCTGCTCTCTGGTCGAGGGATTCGTCCCGATGGTGTCAGGCCGTTTTTGGACCTCATGGACTTGGAGACCGGCGAGACTCGGAACCTCTGGAGAGCAGACGATACCCATCATGAGACGCTCACGGCAGTCATTGATGCAGAGGCCACTACGCTGATCACCCGCAGGCAGAGCCAGAAGGAGCCGCCCAACTACCAGCTGCGGACCGTGGGCTCGCGACGCTCGGTGAGTCTGACCAACTTCAAGGACTGGGCTCCTCAGTTCGCCGATGTGAAGAAAGAGCTGGTCACCTACACCCGCGCTGACGGTGTGGAGCTTCAGGCGAGGGTGTACACGCCGCCCGGCTGGCGTCCGTCGGACGGTCCGCTTCCCACCGTGTTCTGGGCCTACCCCAACGAGTTCAAGTCCAAGAAGGACGCGGGTCAGAAGACCAAGTCTGAGAACATGTTCAGCCGGCCGTCGACACACAGTCCGCTGTGGTTCTGTCTGCAGGGCTATGCGGTGGTCGATGACCCCACCATGCCCATTGTGGGCGAGGGGGACACGGAGCCCAATGACAACTTCGTCGAGCAGCTGGTGTCGGGCGCGGAGGCGGCTGTGAAGATGGCTGTCGACAGGGGGGTGGCCGATCCCGATCGCCTGCTCATCGGTGGGCACAGCTATGGCGCGTTCATGACCGCAAACCTGCTGGCACACACCGACCTGTTTCAGGCGGGGATCGCGCGATCCGGGGCGTACAACCGCAGCCTGACACCCTTTGGCTTCCAGTCCGAGCAGCGGACCTACTGGGAGGCCATCGACACTTACATCGAGATGTCCCCCTTCACTCACGCCAACCGCATCAACGAGCCCATCTTGCTCATCCACGGAGCGGTCGACCCCAACCCCGGCACGTACCCCGTGCAGTCCGAGCGCCTGTTTGAGGCCATCAAGGGGAACGGCGGCACGGTCCGCTGGGTCGTGCTCCCGCTCGAGGAGCATGGATATCGGGCCCGGGAGTCCATCGGTCACATGCTCTGGGAGCAGTTCCGCTGGGCCGACACCTACGTGAAAGACAAGGGTGCCACGAAGAGCGGAACGGACTGAGAGGAGGGCACCCATGGTCGAGGAGGCGATGCGTCAGTGCCCACCGGCGCCGTCACCGTCAACCGCTGCGTGCCCGAGGACTGAGCATCGCTCTGCTGTACTGAGCGCCGGGCTGGCGCCTGCTCGATGACCCCGGGTGGGTCCCGAGCGCACGCAGAATAGCCTCGGGCGATCTCTTCTCGATTCCGGTCAAACTGTTGCTATTTCAGTAACAGTGGCCACTAAAGCAACCTTTAAACGCTATATGTTTGTATATACTTGCTTAAAATGACACAATAAGGTGCGGCGTGGACAAGCTTCAGGCGATTAAATTCTTCCTCAATCTCAGCGATACGCTCAGCTTCAAGCAGACGGCCATACAGTTCGGCGTGCCGCCATCGACCGTGTCTCGAGCCATCAAGGCGCTTGAGTCGGAGCTCGGCGTCGAGCTGTTTGAGCGCACCACCCGGCACGTGCGACTGACCGAAGCGGGGTCCTGGTATGGTTCGGAGGTGGCTGACGCAGTTCGGGACTTGGCTGCCGCCGATAGTTTGGTTCGAACTGAGTCTCGACAGGCGGTGGGTACGGTTCGAATCACCGCTGTTCCGGGGTACGGCGAGATCCGCCTCAACAGGGTCCTCGATGCATTCAGGAAGGCGTACCCTCAGGTGGTGTGTGAGGTCGAGCTGACCGACCGTTTCCTTGATCTATCGACGGGAGAAATTGATGTGGCCCTGAGGGCGACCGCAGATCCCCCGGACTACCTCGTGGCCAGACGACTGCACTCGAACAGGTGGATCATGGTCGCCTCGCCCGACTACCTCAGTCGCAACGGCCGACCAGCGGCACCAGATGAGATCATCAACCATAAGACACTGGCCTACCGAGGGCCGAACGGGGTCTTGCCGTGGTTGTTCCGTCGATCATCCGGTGACGTGGTTCAGGTACCGAGCAATCCCATCATGGCGACGAATCATGGCATGCACCTGCTGAACATGGTGTGTTCAGGTGAGGGCTTGGTCATGTTGCCGCGATGGGGTGTTGGCGATCAACTCAGGGACGGAAGTCTGGAGGAAGTCACGGTGGAGGGGGGAGAGTTCATGAAGCTCCCAGGTCCAGAGACCAGCGTTTACTTGCTGTACGACCCGCGAAAGGTTCGCCTGGGGAAGGTCCGTGCACTCGTTGATTTCTTGGTGGCTGAACTCACCGACGACCAGTCTGAGTTGGACTCTGGCCCGTCAGCTTGAGGCGGCGGCTCGCGGGGCGGACACGGCTGTCTGGGTGACCGTCGAAGACCTCCCCATTCCTCGGACCTGCCACAGACGCCACCAGGGCAGGTCGGGTCTGGCGTGATGCTCGTAGTGATAGCCAAAGTGGAAGCATGCCAAGAACGAGAGGGCGGGATGGAGGTCCAGCGTTCGTGCACGGAGTGGTCCATCGCCCAGGTAGGTTCCAGGTCTGTGGGGAAGCCAGGTGCCAACGATGAAGAGCTGGGTCGTACTGGCCACGAGTGGGAGCGCCCAAAACAGCAGAATCCGCTCAAGTGGGAGGTTCAAGCCCACCAAAAAGGTCATGGTCAGGGCTGACATCCATGCCCACTGCTTCCACGTTGAGTACTGCCTCATGAAGTCGAGGTACCAGCGAACGATGTTGGGGTCGCCGCGATGGTAGTCGGGGTCGTCCGCTGTGGCGGGCGTGGCGTGATGCGTGTGGTGGGCACGGTTGAGGTCGTCGTAGCTGAGTCCAGCGTAGGTCCAGGTCGCGAATCGACCGATGGCTCGGTTGATGCGAGGTGACCCTGGCGCGACGAGTCCGTGCATGCATTCGTGGGCGGTGATGAACACACCCGTGCTCAGGAAGGTCGTGAGGGCGATCCATAGGCCATCGAAGAGGGCGCTGCCTGCACCCGGATACCAGCCCCCCAGTCCACCAGCCATGGCCGCCAGCCACGACACCAAGATGCCCATGGCCAGCAGCAGGCCCATGTTTGAGATGGTTGTTGTCCAGTGGGTGAAGATACGAGGCACAACCGCCGGTAATCCAGATATGAAGGGCCAAAATGGAAGTGTGAAGAACATGGAGAGTTCTTCTTTCAGGCGGGTTCGCTCGTCCAGGAAACGAAAAACCCGATCCACACTGTTGTGCGTGAAGAGGGCCTGAAACACCGACAGACCCACCCCAGGTGCTTGATGCAGGATTCGGAGCAGCAGTCTGTCGTAGAAGGCGAAGCGAAGGGGATTGGATGGTGCGCGCTGGAGTCGGCCTGTTCGGGCGAAGTGCCGAGCCATGATTCGTGTGCGTCGCTGGACCCGCGCGAAGGTGTAGCCCGTGCTGGGCTTGATGTGTCCGCCCACAATGCCGACGTTGAAGACGTGGGCGCTCGACTGCTGGTCTGGTGAGCGGTCATCCATCGGGAGATCGCCGTACTCATGTCGCTCGATGGTGAAGTCGACGTCATAGTGTTTGTGGATGTAAGCGTTCGTTAGGGCGTAGTGCTCAGCAGGGCTCAGGGTGTCCGCGGAGAAGACGGTATGTTCCACAAGGGCACGGTCCGGGGCGAACGGGAGGATGTAGACAAAAGAGAGGCCGCCTTGCTGTTCGACTCGGAAATCCATCATCGTGAATCGCTCGGGATCGAACACCGGTGACGCTGTGCGAATCTCAAGACCCCCGAAGTGCTGTCTGACCGGGTAGCGCACCGTTCGGTCAGCATCGGTTCGTCCGAATCGAACGCTCTGCAGCACCCAGTCAGCGTCGTGACGACCGTGGTCACTGATGACAAAGGGTCCGGCATCGTCCTCTGAGACATCGTGGATGTTTGCCTGGACAAGGGTGATGTTTTCACATGAATCGATTCGCGCCATGATCATGGCCCTGAACGCGTCGCTCGAGATGCAGTAGTACCGGTGCTCGCGCATCTCTCGGGTCAGGGTTGCCTGGTCAAACGCCAGCTCAGTGTGGCACCAAGACGTACCGGCCGAGGATGCGAAGGGGTCGTCATCGGTGCCCCAGAAACACCAGGTTCGGTCGCTACGGAGGTCAAAGTTTCGGTCCAAGACCAGCACCCGCTGATCACCAATACCCGCCTCCAACAGGTGCCACAGGAAGCTCAAGCCCCCGAGGCCAGCGCCTGCGATGATGAGGTCGTGGCGGCTCACGATGGCTTCCCTGTCTTGAGCAGCCGCAGGTGGGGCTCAGCCTTGGATGTTCCAGGTCGGCCTTGCAGTGCCAGGTGTAAACGGGTGTCGTGCGGGCGCGGCGGGAGCCCCCTACAGCGCATGGCAAATCCGATCGCTTGAGCGACGCAGGTGACCTTTCTCCACATTGGAACGACCGCCCTGCCCAGGGTCACGTCATGGTCTCGCCGGGCCAGCTCGCCGCCGATCTCCCGATACACCCGAGAAGCAGCACAGATGGCGACTCGTGGACGGGTCGGGATGGCGGGCATGCCCTGATCCCCGCTGGCGTAGTAGACATCGGCCAAGGCCAGGAGGTCTTCGATGACGGTGGCCATCTGTGCCTGATCGACCAGGCCTTGTCGGAGTGCCTCAGGATTGATCCCTGCGGCCACTAATCGCTGAGTCGGAACATAGATACGCCCCATGGAGGCGTCCTCCATGACGTCCCTGCAGATGTTGGTGATCTGCATCCCGATGCCCAAGTCGATGGCGTGAGCAAGGGCCCACTCCTGGTCGACACCGATGACTCCGCACATCATCAGGCCCACCGTTCCCGCAACCGCGTAGCCGTATTGGACCAGCTCTGCGTCTGACGTCACGGTGACCTCACCCACATCAGAGACCACACCCTCGATCAGGTCATGGGCCGCCTGTAGCGGAATGTTTCGGCGTGCTGCGACCTCCAGAAAGGCGGCAGCAAGCGGAGATGGTGGGCGCTCACCTTGAAGCATTTCGGCCAAGAGTTTGACGTCTCGCCGTCCTGTTTCTGGATCATCGGCTTCGTCGACCAGGTCGTCGATGGTCCGACAGAGTGCATACACAACTGCTGCGTCGTCCTTCTGTGTCTTCGACAAGAAAAATGACGCCAGATTGAACGTCCGTGCGTGCTTGGAGAGCACGTGTCGGCTCTCACTGACCACGTCGGTCGAGTCGGACACCACGCTAGCCTGCAGTACGGTGGATGCGCTGGGGCTGCATCTTCGCGAGCTCCTCGGCCTCCGCCAGGACTTCGGGATGGTCGTCTGCGACGCAGCGCGCCGTCATCTTGGCCGACATCATCACAGACGGAGTCCCTGCACCGGGCTGTGTGTTGGCGCCCACAAGGTACAGATTGTCGATACTGGACACCCTGTTGTGGGGTCGGAACCACGCCGATTGTGTGAGGACGGGCTCGAGGCCGAAGCCGTTGCCCAGGTGACTCCGAAGCGTATTCTGGAAGTAGTCAGGGGTGACCCAGCTCTTGTGGGTGAGTCGCGCGGAGAGGTTGGGAATGTACCCGCGCTCCTCCAGCATGCCGAGTACGTCATCCACCAGCTTTGGGCCCATGACGTCCCAGTCGATTCCGCTGCCGTTGTGGGGCACCGGAATGAGCGTGTAGGCGGCGTGGTGACCCTTTGGTGCCATCGCTGGGTCGGTGAGCGTCGGGACATGAAGGTACTGGCTGAAGTCCTCGCCCAGAACCTTTGTCTGGAAGATCTCCTTGAGCAGGGCCTCGTAGCGAGGTCCGAGGATGATGTTGTGGTGGCGGAGATCCAGCGGTTGGTCTGGGTCGTCCTTGAATCCGAAGTAGAGAACCAAGAGGCTCATCGAGTAGCGCTTGGATCGGACCACCCAGTCTGGTGCTGTCGGCCGAGTCTCTGGTGGCAGCATGCGCATCATGGTGGTGGCATAGTCGGCATTAGACACGACGACATCGGCCTCGAGTACCTCGCCACTTTCAAGACGCACACCGCGCGCGACGCGACTTGTAAATCGACCAGGTTTACCGCCATCGCGAGTGGCCACGATGATCTCATCGACAGGTGCGCTGGTGCGCAGGGTCCCGCCCATTTCCTGGAACTTACGAACGAATCCGGACACCAGTGCGCCAGTCCCACCCATGCAGTAGTGCACACCCCACGTCTTCTCGACGAAGTGAATCATGGCGTAGATGGCGGGCACGCTCATCGGGTTTCCGCCAACAAGGAGGGTCTCGAAGCTGAACACTTGTCGCAGCTTGTCATGGCTAAAGTATTGGCTTGAGAAACGGAAAAGATTCCGAACGGCGTCAAGCTTCAGCAGGTCAGGCAGTACCTTCATCATGCTCGGCACGGTCAGGAAGGTGGTGTAGCCGAGCTCGAGGAATCCACGCTCGAAGATGTCCGATGCGGCCTCATGGAATCGCTCGTAGCCCTCGAGGTCTGCCGGGCAGATTTCAGCGATCTGGCGGCGTGTATTGTCGCCATCGCCGTCGTAGTCAAACCAGGTTCCATCGTCGAAATATATACGATAGAAGGGGGTTATCGGTCTTATCGTGCAGTACTCTGACGTCCGGGGCCCTCCGCTGATTCCCTTCGTGATCCGAGCGTCGTAGGACAAGACTTCGGGTGGAAAGTCTGGCCGGTCGAGCCCGTGGGTTCCCGGATCGAGCGCAAACAGTTCCTCGATGAAGTGTGGAACCGTGATGACCGTCGGTCCCATATCGAAGGTGTAGCCGTCGACTTCGCGGACGTATGCGCGACCACCCGGTTTATCGAGCGCCTCGACGATAGTGGTGTCAAAGCCCATGCTCTGCAGTCGCATGGCCATGGCGAGTCCGCCAAAGCCTGCACCGATGACGATGGCGCGATTATCGGATTGACTCATGAGTGTGTTCCTTCGGAGAGGGCGGTCAGTGGAGCGATGAGCTTTTGACCCGTCTTTGTGACGAGGGCGTGGAGGTCGGATTCGTTGATCAAGGCGGGCTCGCAGTCGACCTGAGCCAGCAGTTGGTTTGCGAGTTTCTGAGCACCGCTGAGGGCGCCCTCCTCCTTGAACCGTCGCGCCCAATCATGAACCTCAGCATCAGACGTTTCTTCCCGCGAGCGAAGAAGTGTCTCGATCAGCATCGGCTCATCCTCAGGCCTGGCCTCGAGGTGGGCGACGGTCAGGGCACTCACTTTGCCTTCGCGGATGTCATTACCGACTGCGCCACGTCCCTTGTTTCCGTAGAGGTCCAGGATGTCATCACAGACCTGATAGAGGCCGCCCAGCGCCAAGGTGGCGTCTCCGAGCAGGCGTGCGTGCTCTGGCGGGTGGCCTGCGCACAGCACAGCCGCTGCGATTGGAAGGGCGAAGAAGGGGCCGGTCTTCCCCCGCGCCGCGCGGAGGTATGTGTCGCGACCCATCCACCCCCGCTCGAGCAGGACCAGCTCGAGCGCTTGTCCTGAGGCCGTCTCGGCGGCCCTTCGGGTCATTGCCGCGGCAAGGTGCCAGCGGATGTTGGGGTTGATGGGGCTATTCTCAAGGGCCAGTGTGGCGAGCATCAGCAGCACATCGCCGACATTGACAGCCTGAGCCATGCCATGTTTGACCCACACCGTGGGGCGACCACGCCGAACCGTGTCGCCGTCTTGGAGGTCGTCGTGGACGAGCGTGGCGTTGTGCAACAGCTCACATGCTGCCGCGACGTTCACCGAGTCTCGTGGATCGAGGTCCAGTGCCATCGCAGCCCTGAGCGCAATCTGTGCTCTGATGAACTTGCCACCCGTCTTGAGGTGCTCCAAGACCATGGTCCTCAGTGGTCCGTGAACATGCTCATTGACGATGCGAGTCATGAGGGTTTCTACAGCTGCAAAAGCCGAGTCGAAGTCATCCTTGTGGTCGACCTTTGGTGCTTCTGGAGCGGGTGCCGAAGTCGCTACGGCGTTCGTGATGAGCCGAAGATGTGGGTGCGTGTTCATCGTCAAAATCCCCCAATGTCTGGCCCGGGCCAGGCCCAGGCTTGGTGTCCGGCATGCACGCGAAACTGGTCCGCGGGGACCGGAACACAGGCAACGGTATCAGAACAAAGCTGTTCAAACAATCAAAACTTTAATCAAAACCTTATCAATGAAATCGATAGATAAGCTAAAAAGCACACTTTCGTAGTTACTAATAGGCTGAAAATGAGAGCGATCGCCGGGCTGTGTGGTGACTAAAAAACATGTTCATATATTGGTCAACACATGTGTTGGGCAATTTTGTGCAGAGCTGAATCGCCGAGGCTTAGATGAGGACAGCATCAGAGTGGAGCTGCGAGTGGTGTCACACCAGATTCAGGCAGGGTGAAGTGACCTGCGTTAGGGACGAAGCCAATACCGGAGGGCGTGACCCTCACTCGGACAAGCGAAGGGAGACAGATTGATGAGCAGCCAGAGCGTTCCAACCGCCTCGTTTTTCAAGGGTGTCCGCCTGATCGATCCTGAAGCCGGGGTGGACGAGGTGACGGACCTCTTGGTGACCGCCGATGGCGTCCAGCTCAACCCCACTGTGGTACCCGATGATGCCAAGCAGGTGGACGGTGCCGGACTGTGGGCAATGCCTGGACTGGTCGACATACAAGTGCACTTCCGTCAGCCGGGCTTCGAGTACAAAGAGACCATCGAGAGCGGCTCTGCCGCGGCACTCGCCGGTGGCATCTGTACGGTGGTCGTGATGCCGAACACTCAGCCACGACTGGATACGCCCGACCAGGTGAGCTTCGAGGCTGAAGAAGCACGACGTGTTCGCGGGATCGACTTGTTGGTGGCTGCAGCCTCCACCAAGAACCTGGATGGTAACGAACTCACGGACCACGGGGCTCTCAAGGCCGCCGGCGCCGTCGCCATCACGGATGACGGCTTTCCTGTGCTCGACGATGACCTCATGCGAGGAAGCCTCGAACAGTGTGCAGAGCTCGACCTACTCTTCATGCAGCACGCTGAAGACATCCGCATGACGCAGCACGCACCCATGACCGACTCCCCAGTCAGCGTGGCCCTTGGTGTCAGGGGACAGTCGAGTGACGCTGAGGGCGTCATTGTTGAGCGGGACATCGCGCTCGCGCGAGACACAGGTGCTCGGTACCACGTGCTCCACACATCCACAGCGCGATCGATGACGGCCATCCGTGAAGCGAAAGCGGAGGGCTTACCGGTCACCTGCGAGGTCAGTCCTCACCATCTGCTCCTCACCTACGATGCCTGTGCATCAGGCGATCCGAACACCAAGATGAATCCACCACTTCGATCCGAGTATGACCGTCGGGCATTGGTTGATGCGCTCGCAGACGGCACCGTCGATGCAGTGGCGACCGATCATGCGCCGCACGCCAAGGACGAGAAAGCCAAAGGGTTCGAGGATGCACCCTTCGGGGTCATCGGCCTGGAGACAGCCTTCGCGGCGCTTCTGAGTTTCGTCCACGACGGCACCATCTCCGACACGCGAGCTGTCGAGTTGATGACGTCGGGCCCGGCGCGCCTGCTTGGTCTTCAGGGAAGACTGGGTACGCTGAGTGGCGCCGCTCCGGTCCACCTCACCGTTGTGGACCCAAAACAGGAATGGACGGTCACGGAGGCGGACATGGCTGGAAAGTCCACCAACAGCGCCTTCCTCGGCCACAGCTTCAAGGGCAAAGTAGTGGCCACGGTGCTCCACGGTGAGCTTCGCTATGACGGTGGACTGGCTTAGCCTCGCGCACCTGCCGACCAGAAAAGCCAACCGTTAGCGGAGTCTGACCGCCCCAGTACGAGGCGGTCAGACGTCTGCATTAGCCGACGATCAGCTTGCCCTTCATGATGCCAGAGTGGCCTGGGAAGGTGCAGATGAAGTCGTAGGTGCCAGGTGCTGGCGCCTTGAACTCAATGGCATCGGACTCTCCACCACCGAGGAGCTTGGTCTTGGCGATGACCTTATCGGCCATGGCCTTCGCGATGTAGTCGGTGTCCTTGGCGGTGACGCCAGCAGCAGAGAAGGCACTGATGTCGGTGCCTTGTGCCAGCAGCACGAAGTTGTGGCCCATCATCTCTGCGGGCATCTTTCCGACGTGCTTGAGGTTGAGCTTGATGGTCCGTCCAGTGGCGATCCTGATCTCTGCAGTGTTGAACTGCATGGCGTCGTTCGCCGTGAGATTGATCGTGGCGGTCGTCCCGTCGTCGACGACGATTTGGACCTCTGGTGCGGGCTCTGGCTTTTTCTCCGGAGCAGGTGCGGGCTTCTCCGCTGGTGCGTCGCTCTTGGCCGCAGCGGGCTTGGTGTCCGCTTGTTGTGGGGCGTCAGAGCCACCGCAGCCGGTGGCGATGGCGAGGGCGAGGGGCAGAAGTTGAATCATGATGCGGTGTCCTAGGTTGTTTAGGTTGGGTGGTTGGGGTTCGAGGCTGAGCGTATGGAAACCTTTCGACACGCGAGGCCTGGAGTTTATGGCATATATCTCGGCTGTCTATGCTTGCTGCAGGCCGAGCTCAGCGCACACTTGGGTGGTCCATGCCTTGATCCTCTCTTCGTGCAGGTCCGACTCATTTTCTTCGTCGAGGCCAAGACCGAGGAAGCGATTCTCGTCATATAAACCCTTGGACTGGTCAAATACGTAGCTGGATGTGGGCCATGTTCCGACGAGTTCAGGGCGTCCAAGCACCTTCAGTTCATCCCAGAGGAGGCCGAGGGCATCCAAGAAGTTTTCCGAGTACCCGTGTGAATCACCGAGTCCAAACAGCGCGATCTTTTTCCCGGTGAGGTCGAGCCCCTTGAGTTGAGGCAAGAAGTCTTCCCAGTCGTACTGCAACTCGCCAATGTTCCAGGTCGGTGTTCCGATCACCAGCACGTCGTAGTTGAGCAAGTCCTCAGGGGCGAGGTCGGTGATGTTTGCCATGTGGGACACATGGCTACCGAAGTGGTCACGTATCAGCTCTGCGGCATGTTCTGTGTTGCCCGTCGTGCTTCCGTAAATGATCGCCATAGCCATGTTCTCTCCCCCTTAAAATTCGGCCAAGGTGTGCCGCCGTTCATCTAATATTGAAAATGAAAATCATTATCAAATTAAATGAAGAGATTTTAGGACGAATTTTTCGGCGGAGATCCGCGAACGGTCGACGTGGCGTCGCCGGCTGCCAGTCGGAGGCGACGACCTTACGGACGCATCAGGGATCGCTTTGTAGACGTCCAGTGGGCTCATCCCTCAGCAAGGAGGCACTCGCTTCGGCTACACTCTTGCTCACTATGATTCGACATGTCTATTTTGTTGGTTTGATTTCGGTCTTGGGATGCGCCTCACAGAAAGCGGAGATTGGCGATGGTGAGGTTGGTTCTGCCGACCCGCAGTCATGGACCCTGGTGTTCTCGCCGTCCGCGGACAGTGCCACTGCCGGCGATGATCTCGCTTTCACGCTCAGTTGGGAAAATGCCGATGGAGAGCAGGCTCCCGTCGACACATTCACGCTCTCAAGCAGCATTGAGTCGGGTCTCGACTACGATGAAGATTCGACCGTCGTCACGGTGGCCGGGACTCACGATCTCGTGGTGTCCGCTGAGGACGCATCTGGCGAGGAGCAGTCTGCCTCGGCGTCCGTAGACGTGGCAGCGGGTGAAGCCGTCGACGTCAGCCTCACCTTGAGCGCAGATGAGGTGCCCGCAGGCGAGCCTGTGGTCGCGACCGTCTCTGCAACCGATGCCTACGCCAATCCAGCGAGTGTGGATGCGGCAGAGCTGTCCGTCTCAGATGGCGTCAGTGCTGACGGCTCGGATCTCGTGGCCACTGCGGTCGGGGTGTACACGGCCACGGCTGTTCTCAACGATGCCAGCGACGAGGCCCAGTGGTCGGTCACAGCCGGTGCAGCGACCACCATCGATTTGATCGTTGAGTCGAACACGGTCGAGGTGGGTGACTCGACGGACGTTGAGGTCACAGTGATGGACGCGTACGGCAACCCCACGGAGGCAGACCTAAGCTGGACACTCGACCCTGGGGCGATGCTGGATGGAGACGAGATCGGCTTTGACACCGAGGGAGTGTTCGTCTGCACGGTCGGGGTGACCGGTACGGACATCTCGGACAGCGAGACCGTGACCGTAGACTCATCGGGGCCGGACCTTGTCGTGGAAGAGCCGCAGCGCGCAGACTGGACCGACAGCGGGATGCTCACGGTCGAGGGGACCGTCTCGGATGCCGTGTCCGGTGTCCGGACACTCACGGTGAATGGTGTGGATGTTGTGCCGGACGACTCGGGCGGCTTTGCTCAGGATCTGGATCTCGATTTCGGCATCAACATCATCGAGACCACGGCGGACGACAATGACGTCGACGAGGCCGGTGACTCGAACCAGACCACAGATGTACGTTCTGTGCTGTACAGCAGTTATTGGTTCAGCCCAGAGTGGTACCGGGAGGAGGCACTCTTGATCCGCGTCGACGAGGGACCAGGCGGTCTCGATCAGTTCGGCGCCATCGCGCCTGAGATCATGGCTTCGGTCGATCTGGAGTCCATGCTCGGCGGCGAACTCTACTCAACCAGCGGCGGCTTCTGGATATTCAGCTACGACATCTCCATGTCCGCCACGTCGGTGAGCTACGGAGACGTCGGACTGACCATCGACGCGGTGGGTGACGGGACCCTGGACATGAGAATGACCGTCTCCGACCTGCTGATGACCTTCGTTGTCGAGGGCTATGCACCCCTCGTCACGCTGCCCGCGGACGGAATCGTGCGTATCGGTGCCATGCACGTCGACCTGATCGTGAGACCCACGATTGAAGACGGTGCCCTGAGCTTCGATGACCTCACCATCTCTGTCCCCGACCCGGAGGGCCTGGAGGTGGAGATTGGCTCTGGACTGACCGACCTCGCCGGCTCGATCGGGCTGGACATCGAGACCCTGATCATCGAGGAGATGCGCTCGTCTGTCGAGGCGGCGGTGGGCGGAGCAAGTGACGGCTTGCTCGACGACGCATTGGGTGACTTTGGTGTAGACGAGGCCTTCGAGATCTCAGGCATGACCTACTACCTGCAAGCAGAGCTCGGGACAGTTGAGATCGATGATCTCGGCATGACGCTTGGCATGGAGACGCGAGTGGTGGCCGAGGAAGTCCTGTCCGTGGGTGCCATGGAGGGGCCAGAGTACCTGCCGGTGTTCGACTGGTGGGCTCCCGACCTGTCAACCACGGAGGCAGGCTTGTCGATGGTCATGTCCACCGACGTCCTCAACCAGATGATGTTCGCCATGTGGCAAGGTGGCCTGCTCGATCAGACACTCAATGCGGCCGACCTGGGCGTCGATCCCGCGCTCCTGGGTCTCCTCTTGCCGGGTGTTGAGGACGCCACCATCGTGACCACACCAGGACTTCCGCCGGTGTTCACCCCTCGGGAAGACTGGGTCGACGGCAACCAATACGACTTCACGATTGGCGGCATGGCGGTCGACATCTATGACGGAGATGTGGCCGACGACGCTCGGGTGATGAGTCTGTACGTCGCGATGCAGATTCCGGTCGCGCTCGGCGCCACCGGCGAGGAAATCACCATGACCCTCGGCGAGGCCACGGTCTATACCGACATGACGTACTCAGACCCAGAGATGGGCCTGTCGGCTGCTGCCATCGAGCCGCTGTTTGGTCCGGTTCTGGCCGGCTTTGTGCCCGAGTTGACCGGAGAGCTCTCCTCGATTCCCCTCCCATCCTTGGACGGGTTCACGCTGTCTATCGACACCACGACCATGCTCGGTGGTGACGAGCCTCCTGGATTCTGGGTGGCACAGGGTGCGCTAGAGTAGTGACCGACGCGGGCGGGGGTGCGCTCACTCAAAGAGCGCCAACACGGCCTTCTTGTCTTTCGAGAATGTCACGCTGTTGGCGAGGATAAATCCATTCTGGGGATCGGTGATTCTCGGGTGCAGAATGGTGATCGCGGCCACTCGGTCATTGTCGAATGCGAAGCTGGTCATCAGGGATGTGACTTGTGCAACCGTAAAGGTATTGCGGGTGGCCACCGTGCGGACCAGCGCGAGCTTGTCGTCGCTGAACAGTGCCGCAGAGATGCTGGACCGAAGCTGTGCCAAGGTCGCAGCCTCGATGGGACCTGCGTTGACTCGCGGCGGTGCCGGGGCTGGCGCAGCGACAGTGGCGGGTGCGGCAGGAACGCTTGCGCTCTGCGGTGCGGCGACGGGAGCTGGAGCGACCGTGGCGGGTGCGGCAGGAACGCTTGTGCTCTGCGGTGCGGTGACGGGGGCTGGAGTGACCGTGGCGGGTGCGGCAGGAACGCTTGTGCTCTGCGGTGCGGCGACGGGAGCTGGAGCGACCGTGGCGGGTGCGGCAGGAACGCTTGTGCTCTGCGGTGCGGTGACGGGAGGCGGGCTGGCTGGACGCTTCGCATAGGCCAGCACCTTCGCTGAGTAGCGGTCACCCTGTGCATCGATACACCACTCTTTCGCCTGAATCTCGGCGGAGACCGGCGAGTCAAAGTCGGGGGTGATGCCAAACGCTTGGTACGCAGAGATGGTGGCGTCGTTCATCGCTCGCCGACGCGCAGTCGCTTCATCCTTGGCTGGCTTGGGGGTGCTGCCGAGGATGTACACGCCGTCGTCGTCAGATGGCGGGAGCGTGGACATGAACTGGTTGCATGCGGACGGTGCGCGATGGCTGTAGGGCGTCTCGCTGATCTTGAACGCGAAGAACACCGGGTTGGGAAACTCCACGCCGCGCTCCCAGGCTGTGCCGTGAGAGAACGCCACATCTCCGCCAGTCCCAGACGAGAGATTGGTGGCGCTCGCCTGAGCCGCAGCCGTCTTCTCGGCTTGGTGGTAGATGGCTCCTCGTCCTTCGATGAACTCGCCGATGTAGCGGCTCGTACACTGATCGGGGCTCGTCTTGCAGCAGTCTGCGAAGCCGGCAGGATCCTTGATCTCGCCGATCATCTTTCCTGTCAGCTCGTAGCTCACGCGAACCACACCGTTGTTGCTGGTTGTGCCCGCTGCGTTGGCGATGAGGGGTATGCCCAGACGTGCACTGGCCGATGATGAGATCTCAAGAAGCTCGTTGTATCGGACGCCGCCACCGTCGATGCGTCGGTAGGACACAAACTCGGAGCAGGCCAGAGACATCGTGGATGATTCATCGAAGGCTCCCTGGGCAGAGTCCTTCACAAAACGCCCGACGTAAGGAGATGGGTCGGTATCAAATGAGTTTCGCAGATGAACGTTTGTGCTCGGTGCAAGGCTCATCGCTTGAGGGGTCGTGCCCGTATGCTTGGGGCCGCAGGCGATGAGTGACAACACAATGGCGAACATACAAACTCCTTGGACCACCGTGGCCTAACCAAGGATTGGACGGGCGTGACCTTTAGTTATTGCAATTTAGAATTTCGAACCCCTGCACGTGGGGGTTCATTCTGCGTCGGGCGCCCTCTCCGCGAGACCCCAGCCATCGAGTAGCCATGCATAGACGTAGGCGACATCTTCGATGGCGCCGTACCGACCCGACTGTCCGCCGTGACCAGCAGCCATGTTGGTCTTGAGGAGCACTTGGCTGTCTCCAGACTTTTTGACCCGCAGTTTGGCCACCCACTTGGCAGACTCCCAGTACTGAACGCGGGGGTCATGCAGGCCTGCTGTGACGAGCAGATCGGGGTACTTCTGGGTCGTGACGTTGTCATAGGGCGAGTAGGCCAGCATGGTGTCGAAGTACTCACGCTGGCGCGGGTCACCCCACTCCTCCCATTCACCGGCGGTGAGCGGAATGCTCTCGTCGAGCATGGTGGTGACCACATCAACAAAGGGCACCTGAGCCACCGCTCGGGCTGCCAGATCGGGTCGCTGATTGATGACTGCGCCCATCAAAAGACCGCCAGCGCTGCCGCCCTGGATGGCCATCTTGTCGTGCGTCGTCCAGCCATCGGCAACCAGCTGGTCACCGCAGGCGATGAAGTCGGTGAAGGTGTTCTGCTTCTCGTGGAACTTGCCCCGTCGGTACCAGGTCTCGCCCATCTCACCGCCGCCGCGCGGGTGACAGACGACCACGATCACGCCGCGGTCGACCAGTGTGAGTCGCGTGCTGCTGAACCAGGGGTCCAGCTTGGCGCCATAGCTGCCGTAGCCGTAGAGCAGGAGCGGTGCTGAGCCATCGATTGGGGTGTCACCACGTCGCAGGACCGACATCGGTACCTTTGTCCCGTCTGGTGATGTGGCCCATCGACGCTCGGTCGTGTACGCCGTTCGATCGTAGCCACCCAAGACAGGGGTCTCCTTGAGCAGTGTGCGCTCGCCGGTGACCAGGTCGACATCGAAGACTGACCGTGGTGTCACCATGGATTGGTACCCGATGCGGAATGTGGTCGTGTCGTAGTTGGGATTCTGCGTTCCGTACACCGTGTACAGCGACTCGGGCAGCGCCATTCGTGTGTCGCTGTCAGTACCCGTACTCATCACACGGAGATGGGCGAGGCCCCCTTCGCGCTCTGTAATCACCAAGAAATTCTTAAAAGCCTCAACGCCCTCGAGGGTCACGTCGTCTCGGTGAGCGATGATCTCGGTCCATGCACCGCGCGAGGTGTCGCCGCCGACAGCGACCTCCATCAGCTTACGGTTCACAGCGCGCTCGTCGTGCTTGCCGTCGGCGTCATCAGAGTCGTTGGTGAGGACCAGCCATCGGTCGCCCTGGTGCTCGATGCTGTACTCGTGGCCCAGGTGACGCTCAGCAAAGACTTCGAATTCGCCTGTGGCGGCATCGGCATCCAGTACACGCATCTCGGTTGTGAGGCTGCTGAAGCTTCCGATGATGAGGAAGGCGTCGGAGCGGCTGCGCCAGATGTAGGAGCGGAACTTATCGTCTTCTTCTGTCCACACCACGGCATCATCACCAGGCTGGCCAAGCGTGTGTCTGGCGATCTGATAGGGACGAAGCGCATCATCCTGGCGGGTGTAGAACACGGTGGCGTTGTCATTCGCCCACGCGACGTTTCGGGTGATGCCTTCGATGACATCGGGCAGGTGCTCACCCGTTCTGAGGTCGATGAACCGCAGGTCGTAGACCTCGCGACCGGTGATGTCGAGGCTGTAGGCCAGCAGGGTGTGGTCGGGAGATACCGAGAATGCGCCCAGGCTGATGTACTCGTGGTCGAGCTGGTTGAGGTCGAGCAGGACCTGCTCCTCCTCCGCATCCATGGACTCCAGTTTCCGCACACGGATGGGGTAGTCGAGACCGTCCTCAGTCCGGCTGTAGTACCAGTAGGGGCCGTCCTTGACCGGCACCGAGAGATCGGTCTCCTGAATGCGACCAACCATCTCGTCGAAGAGGTGCTTACGAAATGTCTCGAGGTGTTCGGTTTCGGCGGCTGAGTAGTTGTTCTCTGCCTCGAGATACGCGATGACCTCGGGATTCTCGCGCTCTCGAAGCCAGTGGAACGGGTCAAGCCTCTCGACGCCATGCTCGGTGTGTGTGTAGGGCTTCTCAGTGGCGAGTGGCGGTGTCTTCATGATGGGGACCTCGGCAGAAGGTGCTGCATGCTTGGGTGCACAGGCGAAGAGGATGTGTAGAGTCAGAAATTGGAGCGACATCGTCACCTCAGGGAGACTACGGGTTTGGGTTCTCGGCCCACGCGGAGGCCAGGTGGTGGCGATTCATGAGCGGACCTGCTTTGCGAGCGCCACCATCTCTGCACGGATCTCACCGGCATTGGATACCGTTTTGGAGAACCCGAGGCGAATGGGGCGGGGACCATCTTTGGTCACTGCAGACATCTCGAAGCCGTACCGGTCGACGCCGACCATCGTGGCTTCTTCGGTGTCAGTCGCTTTGCTCAGCTTCTGGCAGTACAGCACCATCACATCGGCGTGGTCTTCATTCATGTGGGTGATGATCGGCCCTGCCAATGGTGCGATTGGGTCGGGCTCTGCACCGGACCAGCCCGACGCGGGTACCCACGACATTCGACCGAATCCGCCGATGTATCGGACGGACTCCACCTGCAGTCGATAGAAGGTGAAGTCGGCGAAGTCGACGTAGAATTCTGCCTGTGGGTTCTTCTCGAGGAAGGTGGTTTTAGCGGCGTCTCGGTCGGTGTCAGCGATGGGGCTACACCTGCCAACGAGGGTGACACGCCCGAGGGCCAGAGGATTGTCAGGTCCGGCCTCAGCAACCAGCAAGGATGCTTTCTCGGATCCCTTGAGATTCTTGGTGTGGACCGCCAACTCACTGACTAAAAAGATGGGATCGCCATCGTGAATGGCGAAGGTGACCAGCGACCCGTACGGAAAGCCCTCGGGTTCGACACTCAGTGTGCACAGGGTCCCACTTGCTGCATTCTGAACCAGCGTTCGGGCCAGCTCAGCGTGAGTTGGGGTCGGAACCTCAGGGTCGTAGAGGAGCTCCTGTTTGGGGCGCCGCTTTCCTTTGGGTGGTGAGTGTCGAGTGGGCTTACTCATGATCATCCTGATTTTTTTTGGCGTTGCTCTGCCGTGGGTCGGGAGTCTATCGTCTTTGCTCCCTCGAGCAGATCGATTTTGAAAATGATTTTTATTTTCAAAAAATGCGTTAAGCGGCACGCCTTACTGATGGGTTCACGTGATGAACGGCGCACCAAGCACAGGGACAGACGCAGGACATGGGCTGCGACTGCCGATCATGGTCCGCAGTGTGTGCACCCTCACTGGTACTGACCTCCGCCTCGGCGGGAGCGCAGGCTCAACCCAGGATCGACATGTGGTCGCTGGCAAGCGGTCAGCTCACCACATGCCGGGCCACCATCACCAGCCTACATCGCGTCCGCGATCGGTCCAGTAGGTGCGGAGACAGAACATGATTCGACAGTTCATTCTTTTGATTGGTTTGTGCGCCTTTGGATGTGCCGGTGAAGATGGCGTCCCCGGGAAGACAGGAGATGCTCAAATCACGGCTGCTGATGGAAGCGTCCCGCAGGCTGAGGCGAAGGCGCCGGCCCAGATTCATCGCATCGTCACGGTCCCCGGTAATGTCACGGAGACGGTGTTTGCTCTCGGGCTGGGCGCTCAGATCGTCGGCGCCTGCGCGAGCAGTCGCTACCCTGACGCGGTCGAGTCGATTCCCAAGGTGGGGTACCGCTCAAACCTCAGTGCAGAGGGCGTGCTGGCGCTCGCACCCACACTCGTGATCGTCACGGATGAAGCCGGGCCAGATGACGTCATCACTCAGATTAGGGAGGCTGGCGTCCCAGTGGAGGTCGTCGAGAGCGGGCGGAGCCTCGAGGGCGCTGTAAAGCGCATCACTGACGTCGCATCGCTTCTCGACAAGCAGGCGGAGGCACAGGACCTGGTCTCGAAAATTCAGACCGATATTGCGACTGTGAACGCGTCGAAAGTGACTGACGACAGCAAGCCCAAGGTCTTGTTCGTCTACGTTGCACGGAACACATCCATGGTCGCAGGCTCGGGGACGGCTGCGGAGTCGATGATTCAGTTGGCTGGCGGGGTGAATGCTGTCACCTCATTCGAGGAGTTCAAGCCCATCAACCCAGAGGCGATTGTGGCTGCCAACCCAGACTTCATCCTGCTCGACCACTCTGGCCTAAAGTCGCTTGGTGGGGTGGATGGCGCACTCAAATTGCCGGGTGTGGCTGAGACAACGGCAGGGCAGAAGCGGCAAATCATCGCCATGGACAAGACACTTCTACTTGGCTTTGGGCCGCGCCTCTCGGAGGGGGCTCAAGAGTTGTCTCGGCTGCTCGGACGGTAAGTGGTCGCCGGCAATCCGAAGCGTACATTGGCCATCTATGTGGCCATGTCGTCGTGCCTGATGATGGTCGCCATCGCATCGGTGTTGCTTGGCTCGGTGGATGTACCATTCTCATCGCTGGAGGCGATCGTTCAGGCCGCACTTGGTCTGAGCGACGGCAGCAATGTGGTGCCAGGTCACCGCTACATCGTTGTAGATCTGCGTCTCCCGAGGGCACTCTTCGCGATCATCGTGGGCTCGGCCCTGAGCATCGCGGGTGCGATGATGCAAGGCTTGTTCCGCAACCCACTCGCGGACCCAGGCCTGCTGGGCGTGTCGAGCGGTGCAGCACTCGGGGCGGCTTCCGTGATCGTCCTTGGATGGACACTCCCCGGAATTCCCAACTTCACGCTGCCGCTCGCGGCCTTCGTGGGTGGCATCGTCGCCACGATCGTGGTCATGTGGCTTTCGCTACGGTCGGGTACGACGAGCGTGGCCAACATGCTCTTGGCGGGAATCGCCATCAACGCCTTGTGCGGGGCGGCCACCGGACTGCTGGTCTACGTCGCAGATGACGAGGAACTGCGAACCCTCACGTTCTGGACCATGGGAAGCCTCGGGGGCTCTGGCTGGGCGGACCTGCCGTACATCGCTGGACTGGCACTGGGTCCCGCCCTCGTGGGTCTGTTCTTGGGTCGCTCGGTGAATGCGCTCCTCCTCGGTGAGTCTGAAGCCCAGCTGCTCGGCGTCAACGTGGAGCAACTCAAGGCAATTATTGTCGTGCTGGTCTGCGTCATCATGGGGACCAGCGTCGCGCTGACTGGGATGATTGGCTTTGTCGGATTGGTGGTTCCCCACCTGTGTCGGATGCTGCTTGGTGCTGACAACAGGAGGGTGTTCTTGGGCAGCATGCTGTTGGGCTCAACCCTGCTCTTGGCGGCGGACGTGCTGGCTCGCATCATCGTCTCTCCTGCGGAGCTGCCCATCGGCATCGTGACCAGTCTCGTGGGCGGACCATTCTTCCTGTTCTTGTTGTATCGAAGCCGACTGCTGAGGGTGTCGTGATTCTTGATTGCGCGCACATCCACTTTGAGGTCGGCAGGACGTCGATACTGGAGGATGTCTCGATAGAGGTGAAGGCCGGAGAAGTGGTGGCACTCTGTGGCCCGAACGGTGCCGGTAAATCGACCTTGCTCCGGATTGCTTCGGGAGAGCTTCGACCGGATACGGGACGGGTGAATCTCTTTGGTCGTGCGATCGAAGAGTGGAGTCCACGTTCGGCGGCGAAGGTTCGGGCGAAACTGAGTCAAGATTGCCACCTGTCGTTTTCGTTCACCGTGCGTGAGGTGGTGGAGATGGGACGATTCCCTCATCAGACGGACGCGCAGAACCCAGAGATTGTAGGTCGATGCATGGACCGGGTGGACATCGCGGCGTTGGCTGACCGCGACTACACAACATTGTCCGGCGGCGAGAAGCAGCGGGTACACATGGCTCGGGTATTGGCCCAGCTGACCTGTGAATCGGACACCTCCAAGCTTCTGCTGCTGGATGAGCCCACTTCGGCGCTCGATCTGCGTCACCAAGAAGTCGCGCTGTCCCTGGCCCATGACCTGTGCCGTGAGCAGGACTTCGGGGTCCTGGTCGTATTGCACGACCTCAACTTGGCTGCTGCGTGGGCCGATCGCATTGTGATGCTCAAGGAGGGCAAGGTGCTCTGTCGGGGGACACCTGAAGCCGTTCTGACCGAGGAGGTCCTGCGTGAGACCTATGACGTCGAGGTGGTGGTGCTGAAACACCCTGTGACGGATCGACCGATCGTGACCATAAACCGAACCCAGTAGACTGACAGCGTAGGGCCCACGCTACGGAGCGACAGCGTCGGGTTGCTGGTCCGGGTGGGCTGCCTGGAAAGCGGGCAGGGCATTGAGGCGCGCTTCGATCTCCAGCAGGCGTGGGTACTGGTCGAGGTCGACGCTGAATCGGCGGGCGTTGTAGAGCTGTGGAACCAGGCAGAGATCGGCGATGGTCACCGTGTCTCCGTAGCAGTAGCGTCCCCCGTGAGCATCAATGACCTGGTGTAATGCGGCGAAACCATAGTCAATCCAGCCCCTCGACCAGACCTGCTGCTTGGGCTTGTCGAAGTCAAACTCTCGGCCGAGTCGCTGCATGACCCGTAGATTTTGAATCGGCTGAATGCCGCTGTTGATCATCTCGGCCATCTGGCGAGCACGAGCACGAGCAAGGGGCTCAGAGGGCAGAAGTGCTGGCTCGGGCTGGCAGTCCTCGAGAAACTCGAGGATGGCGAGACTCTGTGCGATCGGCTCCCCGTCCACGAGGAGGACGGGGACCTCTCGCATCGGATTCAGGGCGCGGTGCGCATCGCTGTGTTGGTGGCCACCGTCTGCAACCAAGTGGACGGGGAGGTTCTCGAACTCGAGACCCTTCCAATTCAGTGCGATCCGAACTCGCCATGAACTGGAAGAGCGCCAGTACCCGCGTAAGACCAGGTGCATCGATCTACCTCTACTTCATTGGGACGACAGTCTGCTCGATACGGCCGAAGATGCTGTCGCCTGCCGCGTTGAACATCTCGATGGCCACGGTGTCGCCGTAGGCCATGAACGGGGTCTTGAACTCGCCCGTTGCGATCTTCTCGAGCATGCGCTTCTCAGCCAAGCAGGAAGAGCCGCGGCTGACGTCCTTGTTGCTGATGGTGCCGCTACCGACGATGGTCCCCGCTGACAGAGAGCGGGTCTTGCACACGTGAGACACGATGTCGAAGAAGCTGAAGTGCATCTCGGGGCCAGCGTCGGGATCGCCGTACTTCTCACCGTTGTGATGGGTGATGAGCGGCAGGTACATGCGACCGCCCTTCCAGGCATCACCCAGCTCGTCCGGTGTCACGGCGAAGGGGCTGAATGCAGACGAAGGCTTCGAGATGAAGAAGCCAAAGCTCTTCGCCAACTCGCCCGGAATCAGGTTCCGCAGGGATACGTCATTGCAGAGCATGACCAGTCGGACGTAGTTGTGGACGTCCTCGGGCTGCACACCCTGTGGAGTGTCGTCCATGATGATGGCAATTTCGGACTCAAAGTCGCATCCCCAAGCGGTATCAGCGAGCGGGATATCGTCGCGTGGGCCGAGGAAAGTATCGCTTCCGCCCTGGTAGACGAGTGGGTCCGTCTCGAGGGTCGCGGGAGGTTCGGCACCTCGGGCCTTTCGGACGAGCACGATGTGGTTGATGTACGCGCTGCCATCGATCCACCCGTAGGCACGAGGCAGCGGGCTGTGGAGGGTTGCAGGGTCGACATCGAACGCATCGGCGCAGTCACCGCTCTCGAGCGCCTCAAAGAGCGCCTCGATTTTGGATGAGAGTCCTGCCCAATCGTCCATGAGCGCCTGCATTGTGGGTGCCACCGATGTGGCGACGACTGCACGGCTGTTGTCGCGTGAGATGACCAGAAGTTCGCCGTCACGGGTACCGTTTTTTCGAGTCGCAAGTTTCATGATTTCTCCATCGCCGAGCTGATGGCTATCGGCAGTTGATGAGGCAGTAATGGGTTGGAAAAGGGTTTCAATGAAGATCGGGAATGACCCGTATCAGCTCGGTCAGTAGGGCACTGAGGCGGTGCTGCTCTTTGTCATCCAGGAAGGCCTGTGCGCCAGTGACGACGCTCTGCACTTGGGGCTTGATCTCTTGGTACAGATCCTCCCCCCTGGGCGTCAGGTGAAGGTGGCTGATGCGTCCGTCCGCCTGTGATGCTTGGCGGTGCACGAGCCCTCGGTCGAGCAGTGCCTTCGTGGCACGACTCACGATGCCCTTGTCCATGGGGGTGATCTCCACCACCTCGACCGACGTCCTACCGGGAACCTCAGCAACGGCCGCAAGGACTCGCCACTGGGAGAGATTGAGGTTGTGCGCCTTGACGGTCCGCGTTGTGCGTCGCGCGATCCGGTCGGCCAGCACAGTGATTTGGTACGGCCAATAGTCATCCAGCCGAATCACGCGATCGTTGTGGGCATTGACCTTAGTCATGGACCACACATAGTTGTAAATACAACTTGACGCAAACACAACCATCAAGATAAATCCTGGTCGTAACAAATGACGGAGGTGCGCGATGAGCGACTTGTTTGAGAACCCCATGGGGCTGTGTGGATTTGAATTTGTGGAGTTCACTGCTCCAGAGAAGGGCATCCTCGAGCCGGTGTTCAAGAGCCTTGGGTTCACGCATGTGGCGACGCATCGCTCCAAGGATGTGCAGCTGTGGCGTCAGGGTGGCATCAACATCATCGCCAACTACGAGCCCGGGACTCCGGCAGCCTTCTATGCTCAGGAGCACGGACCCTCCGCCTGTGCGATGGGCTTTCGCGTCAAGGATGCGCCGAGCGCGTTCAGCTTGGCCATGGAGAATGGTGCGCAGCCCGTCGATGTACCGTCTGGATTCAGCGAGCTCCGGCTTCCGGCCATCCGCGGTATCGGTGGCGCCATCATCTATCTGATCGACCGGTTCGAAGAAGGGGCGTCCATCTACGACATCGACTTTGAGTACCTCGAGGGTGTCGATCGCCACCCGGTAGGGTGTGGCTTCAACGTCATCGACCACCTCACCCACAATGTCTACAAGGGCCGAATGAGCCACTGGGCGAAGTTCTACGAGGACCTCTTCAACTTCCGCGAGATTCGATACTTCGACATCAAGGGCGAGTACACGGGCCTTGTGTCTCGAGCCATGACCGCTCCGGATGGACTGATTCGCATTCCGCTCAACGAAGAGAAGTCGGAGAAGGTGGGACAGATCGAGGAGTACCTGCGCGAGTACAAGGGCGAGGGTATTCAGCACATTGCCTTTAGCTGCGATGACCTCATTGGCTGCTGGGATCGCCTCAAGGAGACCGGCGTCGAGTTCATGTCACCGCCACCTGAGACCTACTACGACATGCTCGAAGATCGGCTACCAGGGCACGGACAGCCCACCGCCGAGCTCCGCCAGCGTGGCATCCTGCTCGATGGCACCACGGACGGTGGTGAGCCGCGACTGTTGCTCCAGATTTTCTCCGACAAGGCCATCGGTCCGATCTTCTTTGAGTTCATCCAGCGAAAGAAGGACGAGGGTTTTGGTGAAGGAAACTTTGAAGCACTGTTCAAGTCCATTGAGCGCGATCAGCTCAACCGGGGCGTCCTCGACCAAGAGTCGGTGTAGGGGCGTCTGATGAGCATCGAACTCAAGCGTATTCACCACGTCGCCTATCGTTGCAAGGACGCCAAGGAGACAGTGGATTTCTACCAGCGCGTCTTGAACATGGGCTTTGTTCTTGCCATCGCAGAGAATGAAGTTCCCTCCACCAAGGAGCCGGACCCGTACATGCACGTCTTCTTGGATGCGGGCATGGGTAATGTCCTCGCCTTCTTCGAGTTGCCCAACTCGGATGACATGGGGCGGGACGAGAACACACCAATCTGGGTCCAGCATCTCGCCATGGAGGTGGAGGATCTCGACGCCCTGGTGGCGGCCAAAGACCACATCGTGTCGATGGGAATCGATGTGCTCGGTCCGGTCAATCACGGTGTCTTTAAGTCGATCTACTTCTTCGATCCCAATGGCCATCGGATTGAGCTCGCGGCCAACACGGGAACCCCAGAGCAGATGCGAATGCTCAACGAGGTGGCGCCAGCGATGCTGCAAGAGTGGAGCGAGACCAAGCGAGCACCGCAGCACGCCGCTTGGCTGCACGAATAGCGCGCACACCTGGTCTCTCTGCTATCGGCGGTCGAGCACAACACCCGCTTCGATGTGGTCGGTATAGGGAAATTGATCGAACAGGGCGAAGCGAGACACCGCGTGGGTCTCGTGGAGGACCTCGAGGTTGGCTCTGAGCGTGTCTGGATTGCACGAGATGTAGACGATGCGCTCGAAGCGCTGGAGCATGATGCAGCTCTTCTCATCGATCCCTGCGCGCGGCGGATCGACGAAGACGGTACGGAAGTCGTAGGTGCTCAGATTGACTCCGGCATTCTTCAGTCGTCTGAACTCTCGGACGCCGTCCATGGCCTGAGCGACCTCCTCGGCGGAGAGTCTCACAATCTGGACATTGTCGATGGCGTTCGCCTTGATGTTGTACTGAGCTGCCTTCACTGAGGGCTTCGCGAGCTCTGTCGCCAGGACGCGATCGAAGTTCTTGGCCAGCGCGAGCGAAAAGTTTCCGTTGCCGCAGTACAGCTCCAGCAGATCGCCATGGCCACCGGCTGTGCAGTCCGTGGCCCAGGCCAGCATCTTCTCGGCGACCGCAGCATTGGGCTGGGTAAAGCTGTTCTCGTACTGCTGGTAGGTTTAGGTTGAGTCACCCACCTGTAGGCGCTCAATCACGTAGTCCCGGTCCAGTGCGATCTTGAGCTTTCGCGCCCGACCAATGAGATCGAGGACAACGCCGTGTGATGCCAGCTCGGCTTTGAGCCCGCGCGCGGCTGCAGTCCACTCCTCATCCAGTGGACGGTGGTACAGCAAGGTCACGACCAGCTCACCGCTGAGTGTGGAGAGGAAGTCGACCTGAAAGAGGCGTCGCCGGAGGCATGGATTCACCCGCAGCTTGTCGATCAGAAGGGGCATGACGTCGTTGATCAGTCGACTGGCTGCTGGGAAACGGTCGACCCGATACTGGGCCTTGGTCTCCGAATTGAACATGATGTAGTACAGGTCATCCTCGTCATGCCACACCCGAAACTCAGCCCGCATTCGGTAGTGGGCGGGGGGTGAGGAGAAGACCTCGAGATCTGGCACTTCAAAGGCCTCGAACATCGACCTCAACGTGTCGATCTTGGCATCCAGTTGCGTCTTGTAGCGTTCCGGATTGACGTCGATGTTTGGCATGTCTGGCTCTTTGGCCTCGGGAGCCGTCTGTCTGGCAGAGGGCACCTTGGCCCCAGTGTTGGGTCAATAAGCTCGGTGGGCGTGCTGAGCAATCCGTGTACCCCTCCAAGACTCGGGTCAGCTTGGACATCCGACCCAGCGAAGCCGGTGTTCTCATGACATCCTGTACGAGCAGTGTTGTATGACACAGGAGCCCGCACTTGAACCGTCTAGATCGTTGGAGGCAGAGCGAGATGACACCCGAGCAGAGGGTGGTGGTTCTGGATCTGTCTGAGGCCATCAAGGTCGCATTGCGGACGGGCCGCATGGACGATGCACATCATCACGCGCTCCAGATGCATGCGCTGTCCCAAGACCACGCAGGCCTGCATGCCTATGGGCACTGGTTGAGCGCGAGGGTGCAGTTTGCCAGGGGACAGAGACGACCAGCGCTGCGTCACCTCTACCTCACCGTGATGGCGCCTTACGGGACGCTCAGACGGCGCCTGAGGGTGGTGTAGCCGTGTGTATCAGGGCGACTACACGCTCAGCGGCTTGGGTTAAGTCATGGGAATGAGCGGCAAGCGGGTACTAATTGCAGGCGGTGGACCATCAGGGGCGACACTGGGCGCCATCCTCGCCAAGGAGGGCCTCGAGGTCCACATTCTGGAGAAGCAGCGGTTTCCCAGGCCTCACATCGGTGAGTCCTTACAGCCAGCCGCATTTGAGCTCTTGGACTTCTATCTGCCGGGACTCGTGGAGCAGATGGCGGACCAGGGCTTTGCGCGGAAGTACGGCGCAGTCTATCGATGGGGTAGTGACCGCAAGCTCTGGCACGTGATGTTCGATGATCGCCTGGACCATGGTTTTGATGGTCTCACGAACGCAGACATTCGCGCTGGAGACTACGCCATGTCGTGGCAGGTCAATCGAGCGCGCTTTGACCAGATGCTGCTCGAGCATGCCAAAAGTCTAGGGGCCACGGTCCATGAGGAGACTACTGCCTTGGCGCCCATCATGGAGGGGGAGCGGGTCATGGGCCTGCGCGTCCGCTCAGCCGACGGGGAGCGCGACATGCACGCGGATGTCGTGGTCGACGCGGCCGGAACCCACTGCCTGCTTGGGCGCGCCTTCGGGACAACCAAGGTCGTGGAAGACCTCAAGGCCACCGCACACTGGACCTACTTCCGTGGAGCGGGCGGAATCGGAGAGCCGCTCGGTCGAGACATCCAGCTGATCGTCTCGGTCGAAGAGGGATGGATCTGGTTCATCCCTGTGAGCGAGGACCGCACCAGCATCGGCGTCGTCACACACGAGGGCAAGAAGCTCTCGAAGGAGCGCTACCTGGAGATTCTCGAGCGGGCCGAGATGCCCATCGAGGGTGCGGAGATGGAGCTGGGTCCGCGAGGCGCGCCGCTGTACCACATGAAGGACTGGTCCTATACGCACAGTCAGTTTGCCGGCCCGGGATGGATGATGGTGGGTGATGCGGCCTGCTTCACCGATCCCATCTTGAGCGGCGGGGTCGACTTCGCCATCCGAGGTGGGTGCAACGCGGCACTCGCCATCCTCCGCGGAGATGAGCAGGCGTGGACGGACTATGAGGCACAGCTCAACAAGGAGTACCGCGCGTACCTGAGGTTGGCCCGGTACTGGTACGCCAACAACCGGGCGGTGGATGGCTTGTTCTGGGAGATGAGGCGGCACATCCAGCCGGGCTCGATGACCACACCGCTCCGTGCATTCAAGTTCCTCACCCAGGGCATCTGCAACGCGGATGCACACTTCCACGTCTTCACCGTGGCTCAAGAAGAGCGCATCTTTCAGAAGCTGGGCGTCGACGAGGGACGGCTCAAGCAGGCCCTCACCCGTGCCAAGCGACACCGAGAGAACCGCTCGCTGCTCGATGTTCCGGCCGAGTGACCCAGTCAGTCGGCGGTCTTCAGACAATCCGCGGTCTTCGGGCAATCAGCGGTCTTCGGGCTCCAGCATCCACACACCGAGGCTGCAGGTCATCGTTTGCTCCACCGGGTAGGCGCTGACAAAGGTCGAGCACATCTCGTCGGGAAACCCGACGGTGTCGTCCGTGGGGTTGGTCCAGTCACAGGTCGTTCGGAAGGCTTCGCCAGCCTGCACCGAGATTCCACCGTTTGGATAGTTGAGCATCAGCGGGAAGTTTCGGTACTCCGGATCCCACTCCTCGATCTCGTATACGGGCTCGGTCTCACCATCATTGTGAATGAGGTCCACGCTGAATCGCGTTCCCATCTCGTGCATGTGTGAGCCAACGGAGAGGATCTTGACATCATCTGGCCACTCGCACTCGAATTCCAGAGTGGAGTCTGTATTGGGGGGAAGTTCGACAGTCTCGCCTGCATCCAACCGAATGGGGGCCGCCCATGAGTCGACCTCCTCAGCGGGAAGTATCCCGAGGTTCACACCGTTCTGAACCAGCAAGGTGCACCCGGTTGGGTTGATGTAGTGCATGTCGAGGACCCACTTTTGGTCTTGCTGAAGCTGCATCGCCACACCGTCCGGTAGGTTCAGCCAATTCTCTACATCTGGACTGGGCTCTACGCCGGTGGGCCAGTACATGGGTCCGTAGTGGCCGATGGCCCCAGCAGTCGGGCAGACACCCATCACGCCATCGTCTTCTCGAACACCGGTCACGGCGCGCAACAGGTTGTGGTGGTCGTATCCATCAGACTGGAACGGACGAAAGTGGTCCACGCCTGTGGTGGGGCCTTTGTACGTGCCCCAGTAGCACCAGAAGCCCTGACTGTAGGGGGCGATCTCGAATGCTGGGGTTCGAATTTCGATGCCATTGTCGGGTGCTGGTACGAATTGAGGTCGGAGATCGAGATAGTCCCCCTCATTCTCACATGTCGGGATGGTGTGGTCCGCAGCCGATACCTCGGCGTACTGTGCTGGGGCGTTGCACGACATCAACCATGCAAAAGTGAGGGCCAAGCTGGGGTATCGCATGGTGTGATTATGCCATGTGGATCTGACTTTATGGCTTTTTTGGGCCATCACACAGGCTGGCGATGGCGACGGTAATGATCTGTGTTTCACTGTTGGCGGTCCCAGCGTTCCATTTGATGGAAGCAGACGATCATCAGAACAGAGAACCGTCAGCCTCAGTCACAGAGGCCGGCTTGAGTGAAGACCACGTCGTCAATCGTGACTGCACCGCTCGGTGTCTCATCGAAGACCCAGTCCACGGATTGGATGGTCTCGAGGCTGAGGTCTGGGTTGGCCTCAGTAAAGGCTGATAGCGGCACCCTGTAGGTTTCGTAGACGGACTTCTGTGCTGTTCCTGAGCCGACGGCTGGGTTGGGCCGCAGGGCGCCTTGAGTGGCCACAGAGAGCGGAACGGATGCAGCCTCACCCGAGGCATCGTTCAGCCGAATGGAGAGATCTTGCTGCCCGCCGGTGTTCCTGGCGTCGTCGTGTCGCTGCATGATTCGAAAGCTGAGGGATTGCTGACGAGTCAGATCGAGGCCCGAGCCTGCATCCACAGTCTGCCGAAAGTGGCCTCCGGGTTCAGACCAGCCGAGGGTGACGCCCCAGTTGGGGTGATGCACGCCGCGGAAGTCGTTCAGCATCCACTCTGGGGTCGCGTCATCGAGTCCCTCGTGCTCTGGTGTGTGTCCGAGCGCGTTCTCCTCGAACCCACCAACCACGACTGCCGTGCCATCGGTGTGTGCGAAGCGAGTGGCGTCTTCATCGTCGTCACTGAGGGCCACGCTGAAGTAGCCCCAGCCAGGATTGAAGAGGGACAGACTGCCCTCGAAGAGGGTCCCGTCGCTGTCCATTTCCTCAAAGTTGTACACGGTCGTGAAGGCTGTGCCGCTGCACTCAAGGACACTCGCTGCCCCCACTGAGTCGACCCTGTAGTCGGAGACGATGGACTGACCGCCAGCGCAGATCCAGTCCGCGAGTGGCGCGTCATAGCTGTGCTCATCGTATGCCGAGCCCGTCTGTGTGGCGGAGATGATGAGGTCCCACCCCCCTTCATCGATCATTGAGGCGAAGGCCGCTCCGCTGTCGGCTTGACTCAGCACGATGCGGCCTTCTGCGACCAGTGTGTCCAGGGCGAGGGCGTACACATCGGTACCCAGGGCGTAGTCGATGTAGAACAACACACTGGCTGGTGAGCTGATGTCATCGGTGAGGGCCTCGATCTGGCGCCTGATGAGGGCTGTACCTGCGTCGACGTCCACGAAGGTATCGGACAAGAATCCGTTGATGAATGTCTGTCCTTCAATACCCACGATGGCGGGGACCTCTACCCAGGTGGTGGTGCTGTCCCGTGGTGCGGCGAAGCGATCCACCACCAGAGGGTCGCGCTCACGGTACTGGGTGTGGACCTCTGGGCCGTCGGGGAGGAGCAGCCGGTCGCCTCGAAGGTACGGCAGCGCGGAGGTGTCGGACCTCAGCGTGTATGTCCACCACGCCAACCAGCCCGCTGAGGCTGCACGTTGGTGATCATCTCGAGAGATCGTCGCATCCAGCATGCTGCCCTCGTCGGTGAACCCGTAGTGACTGCCTCCGGGTAGGTGGACGAAGTGACTTGGGTTCGGCCCGGCCTCGAAGATGGCGACGGACTGTCCATACGCCACACAACCATCTTGGTCTCGAGACGGGTAGATGACCTGGAGCGGAGCCATGCCTGCGTAGGTGTCGAGGTAGCTCGACACAGGGACGTCTGGGCAAGGAGCGAGCAGGGCCACGCCACGGATGTTGTGGTCGGTATACGGAGCCATCGGACCCATGCTCTGCATGGTCATCAGCGCGCTGCCATGGGAGTGACCTGCCAGGCCCATTTGTTCGAAGTTGAGGAGACCCTCGTAGGGGTGTCCAGCCGTGTCGTTCCACTCCTCAAACTCAGCGATGGTGTCGACGAACAGAATGTCATGGCTGTCCCACCAATCGACGGTGCCCCAGCCCATGCCGCTGGCATCCACTTCGGTGTGATCGGTCGAGACGATCACGAACCCATGGCTCGCCAAGAAGTTGAAGATGACATCGTAGTTTAGGTAGTGGGAGCCGCCCGCATGCTCGAAAAAGACGACCGGGTATCCTCCGTCTTCATGGAGGGGCGATGCGCCCTCTCCATCGGTTTCCGCGGGGTAGTAGACCGCCGTCTGGCGTACAAGGGGGATGTCTCGCAGCATGGAGACACCGTCGTGCGTTTGACGGCCGGCTCCATGGGGTCCAGGTGCGAGCCAGTCGACGACTGGGGCGTCCTCATCAGCACAGTCATCGTCGGCGTCGGCGTCGGCGTCGGCGTCGGCGTCGGTATCGGCATCGGCATCGGCGTCGGCATCGGCATCGGCATCGGCATCGGCGTCAGCATCGGCGTCAGCCTCCTCGATACAGTCTGGGGAGCCAGCACAGCCCTCGT